>Ga0182027_10000717_pt1 | contig 56608 bp, 43 predicted proteins | sample 712E1DmetaG_FD_121300 | JGI IMG/M metagenome (GOLD analysis project Ga0182027, IMG submission 121300) | Permafrost microbial communities from Stordalen Mire, Sweden - 712E1D metaG (Illumina Assembly) | ecosystem: Environmental > Terrestrial > Soil > Wetlands > Permafrost | place: Sweden...
CCCATCTCCAAACCTGTTTTCGAGATCGCCATTTGGGGCCTGCTAAACCCATGCGCTGCAACTTCGCTACCCACAAACCGGTGCTAATTTGGACAGCCGTGCTGCTGATCCGCCCCATTGGGGCTCGTTTTGGCATCAGTAGCGCTCGCACCCCCGGTGTCCAGCAAAAGATGTGGGACATGCTCAACCCTTGATGGAGAGGGCAAGTTGCGTAAGGCCTGAAAATCCCAGCAAGAATGTAGAAACTCCAAGGCGGGGTTTTAACGCCGCCCGTCCCCGTGACCGTTGTAAAGCCTACTTGGTCGCCGGATAACCGTGGAGTAGGGGGCCGACGACGTTGGAGAATTCATAGTTTCCGCGGCGGTCGGCGTCGATGGTCCAGAACATGGCGCCGATCATGCCCGGATAGCCGGCGGGCTGGCGCAGCTTGTACTCGGTTCCGGCGGGAGCCTTTCCCGTGATGATGTAGTCCATCGCCTCATTGACTTCGGTGGGCGTTGTGTCTCCGATGAGGAAGCCCACGGCGACTTTGTCGGCCGGCATGGGCGGGAAAAACTGGTTAGGATCGCCTCCAACATTGAAGCCTTGCAGCACGAGGTCGGTCATGGCGCCGTGGTAGTTCACGGAGCCAGCCTGATAGATTTCGCCATCGAGGCCTTCCAGCGGTGGCGTGTTGTAGTCCTGCACATCCATGAAGGAGAGGATGTCGCGGATGGCGTACGCGATGGGCAGATAGGTGCCGAATTGGCCGCCGTAGCTCGGATAGCCGGCAGGGATCTGCGTGCCTTCGGGCACCAGGCTGATCATGAAGCTGGGGCCGAAATGCTCGCGCAACTGGCGCATTCCTGAGATGAGATGCACGATGGATGGCGTGGTGGGATGCTTGAAGTCCGTGTCCCCGGGAGCGAGGTCGAGAGATGGGCTTTCGAGGTCGATGTCGATTCCGTCGAAACCATAGTCGGCCACGATGCGGGTGACAGAGGAAACGAAGTTCGAAACACAATTCGGGCTGTCGAGCGAGACGTACACGCCGCCGCCACCGAGCGAAATCAAGACCTTCTTGCCCTGGCTTTTCAGATAGGCGATGTCACCCTTGAACTGATTGGCGTCAAGCCCGGCGGGCGTGCGGAACTGCATGGTGCCTTCCGGTGCGTTCTTATCCGGTGTGGAGAAGGCGATGATGATGACGTCCCACTGGGGTGCAATGTCACGGAGCCGCGACGCCCCGAAGCCATAGCCGGCGGCGTAACCGATGAGCTCGTGACCGTTAGGCGAGCCGCTCGCGGGGACCGCCGCGACCGTGGGCTGAGGAGGTACAAACGCACCACCGCCTGCGCCTGGACGTCTGCCGCGCGCCGGGCAGGGCTTGGCAGGCTCAGGCAGAGCCTGCGCATCGGGGAAGCTATAAGTGCTGCCGAGTCCTTCAGAGGCGCCGGTGTACCAGGGCAGGAGGGCGACGTTCTGCAAATGATAGGCGGTTCCGCCCACTTGGGCGACGAAGGCATTCGATGCGGGGATGTTGTTCTTGGGGTTGGTATTTGTGGGTTCCAGAAGGAAGTAGGCGGAGGCGGCCCCTGCGCCGCCGCAGCCGCCCTGGTCGCCCGGACGCATCGAGGCGGGACGCATCCATCTGGGGAAGCTGTTACCAGGACCTTTGAGGTTGCGGCTGCCAAGCAGCGCATCGTGCAGGGGATCGTTGATAAACTCCGCGAGTTGCTGAGTGAGCGGCTGCACGTCACCGTCCTCGACTACGGCGGGTGCGGCATGGAGGTACGAGCCGAGTACGAAGGAGTTTTGGGTGGCGGAGTCGACGCCGTGCGTTCCCCAAGAGCAGCACACCGTTGCGTCGCCATCGGCGTAGTAGGTGGTGTTATGCGTCATGGCGATGACGAGCATGCCTTCCTGTTTGGGAAGTTGCTTGAAGAGTTCCTTTTGCAGAAATTCGACGTCGACGATGGCCAAGGAGCCGCCGGTCCGCTGCGAGGTGAGGATGTAGCCGCTGCCGGCGGGGACAGTGATCTTCACCGGCTTCAGCTTGGGCTTGCCGAGCAGCGTATGCCACCCGTCAGCCTTGGGGAAGGTGGCGCGCAGCATCGCGTCGGCATACTGCGTCTTGCCGCCGGAGGGGAAGGCGAACTTGGAGAAGACGGGCGAGCGGAGGAGGCTCGGTACGTCCGGGGCTGCGTCCATGATGAAGGGCTTGCCGGCGGCCTTCTTCGCCTCAAAGGAGAGCGTGATAGGAACGAGCACCGTAGGGATGGTGGTGACGCCTCCCTGTGCCGGATCGCGGCCGACGAGAGTGTAGGCACCCTGCCCGACGGCGTGCTGGAAAGTGGGCACGGTGCTTTGCGCCTGCGCAAAGTGCAGCGGCAGGACGAGGAGAAAGAGGAGATCGAGGAATTTGATTCGCATATCGGGATTCACGGCCTTTGATTCAGGATAAAAAATGAGAGCCCACAGTCTATTCCAGGCCAGGCGCGATAGCAATAGTCCGCAGCCTCTTACCCCACGGCAATCTGTTTCTGACATCGCGGACGACCGTTTTCGGCTATGAACGCTCAGAATGACGGCATGTCAGACGCCCTTCCATGCCGGCGTCCGGCCCATCGCTGCGGGCCAATTGAGGGCTAGCCGACTTTTTAGGCCGAATCCCCACCAGGGCCGGAACTATTTGACCGGCCGGCGCCCGAGGCCGGATTTGTCCGTCCCAAACTTTCCTCGCGAAAGAGTCCTTCCGCTGTAATAATCAGGGCAGTCTGTCGTCATTACGTATGAAGGTAGTCATCAGGAGGTGACCTTGGCGCCGGCGACAGCGGAGGAAGCGATTCCCGATCTCTTGGAGGAATTGGAAGGTCTCTTTCAAGCGCACCATCGCTTGGTGTTCGGCGCCGCATTCCGCATTACGGGCAACGCCGCTGACGCGGAGGACGTGCTGCAAACTGTTTTCCTGCGCCTGGCGGGGCGTGACCGGGCGGCTCCGCGGCTGGAGAATTGCGAAAGCTATCTTCGCCGCGCGGCGATCAACGCTGCGTTGGATGTGCTGCGTGCGCGCCGGGCCGAGGACAGCGTCCCGCTCGAAGATTCCCAGCCCGATCCCGGCCAGCCTGAGCGCAGCGACCTGCGGGACTTCCTGCGGCGCTCGCTTGCCAAGCTGAGTCCGAAGGCGGCCGAGGTCTTCGCGCTGCGCTTTTTCGAGGGCCACGGCAACCGTGAGATCGCGCGCCTGCTTGGCATGTCGCAAGTCAGGGTCGCGGTCACCGTGCACCGTGCCCGCCGGCGGCTGCAAAAAGAGATCGGTTCGTACCTTGGAGGCGGGTTATGAAGAGCGAAACGAAGGGTGGCGAGCGTGGGTTGGATCGAATCATCGCCGAAGTGCGCAACCAGAGCGTTGATGAGCAGGTGATGGGACAGGCTGCGCGTCGCGTGTGGGCGCAGGTGGCCCAACTTTCTCCATCGACAGCGGCCACGGGGCCTGTGCATATCGGCAAGATCCGGAGTTGCGCGGATTTCCAGGCGCTCATGCAGGCTTACCTTGCCAAGGCTCTCCCCCCATCGCCTGCCTTGCTGCTCGAAGACCATGTGCACGAGTGCGTCACATGCCGGGCGGCGCTCGAGGTGGCGCGCTCCGGCGCGCAGCGAGAGTCGGCGTCGGCTTGGGAGCGACCGGCAGGGCAACTTCGCCCCGGTTGGCGAGTGGCATGGGCGATGGCCGCGGTGCTGGCGCTAGTAGTCGGCTTGGGCGTGATGGGCGTTGGCCGTCTGATCCTCGGAAGCGGCACGCGGGCTGTGGTCCAGACCGTGGATGGCGCCCTCTACCACGTTTCCGATCGCCCCAGCGTCACGCTGGCGGCCGGCCGCCCCATCCTGGATAGCCAGGAAATCCGCACTGCCAATAGCTCATCGGCCGTGATTCGCCTTGCAGACGACTCCTCAATCGAAATGAGCCAGCGGACTGGTCTCTGGGTCTCTCGTGGCTGGCGCGGTACGACCATCCACCTGGAGCGCGGAAAGATCATTGTGCGGGCTGCCCAGCAGCGCCACGGGCGGCTCTATGTTGCCACGCGCGATTGCCTGATCTCGGTCAAGGGTACGATCTTCGCGGTGGACGAAGGCATGAAAGGCTCGCGGGTGTCAGTTATCCAGGGAGAGGTTAAGGTCGAGCAGGGCTCGAATGTGCAATGGCTGCATCCGGGCGATCAGATGTCAACCCAGGCCAGTCTCACCCCGGTCTCCCTCACCCGTGACATCTCCTGGAGCCGGAGTTCCGGCGAATACCTGGCGCTGCTCAGCGAGTTCGCCGGGCTGCACAAGCAGTTGGAAGCAATCCCCGCCCCCACTCCGCGTTACGACTCGACCCTGCTGAGGATGGTGCCGGCCGACACCACGCTCTACGTCGCCATCCCCAACATCGGCGGCACGCTGAGCCAAGCGAACCAGTTACTTCAGGAGCGCATCGGTCAGAGCGAGGTGCTGCAGCAGTGGTGGACCCAGCAGCAAGCCTCAGGCAAGGCTCAGAAACTCGGGGAGATGATCGATAGGATACACACCTATAGCGAGTACCTGGGAAACGAGATCGTCATCGCACTGTCGCAAGGCCAGCATGCGCCGCTGATCCTGGCGGAGGTCAAGCGGCCGGGTTTCCGCGAATTCCTCCAGCAGCGAATCAGCGAGTTGAGCGCCGGAAACGAGTCCAAGGCAATCTTGATCGACGATCCCTTTTCGGCTGCGCTTTCGCCCGCCGGCAAAGACCGGCGGCTGGTCTTCCTCAAGAACAACATTCTAGTGATGACGAACGACACGAGCCAGTTGCAGCATGCCGCCACCCTCATCGGGCACTCTGCTTCCAGCAACTTTGTCTCAACTCCGTTCTACGCGGCAATCCAGAGGGCGTATCAGTCCGGCGCTGGCTGGCTACTTTGCGCCGACATGGAACAAGTTCTCTCCCAATCCGTAAGTAAGAAAGAAGGCTCGGGGAAAGGTCTGGATTTCCTGAAGGACCCGAAGACCGGCTTCGCTGACATGAGATACCTGATCATGGAGAGCAAGGACGTGAGCGGAAAGACGGAGAACCGGGCCACGCTCGCCTTCTCTAAGGACCGCCAGGGCATAGCAGCATGGCTGGCGCCGCCCAGCCCGATGGGTACGCTGGACTATGTGTCACCCGCCGCGAGTTTCGCGGTCTCGTTCGTCGTCAAGAACCCGCGCGACATCGTGCAGGAGATTATCAGCTTGGCGCAGAGTGACAAACCCAATTCCGGCGAGGATCTGGAGAAGTTCGAATCGAAGACCGGCGTGAACTTGTTGGATGACCTGGCCGGCGCGCTGGGCGGCGAGGCTACGTTTGCCCTGGACGGCCCGGTGCTGCCCACTCCGAGCTGGAAGCTGGCGCTGGAAGTGAACGATTCGGCGCGCTTGGAAGACACCATCGAGAAGCTGGTGGCGGGTCTCGGAGAGCAAGCGGGCAAGAAAGCCGCCCAGTTCAACCTGACCAAGGAGGACACGGGTGGCCGGACCTATTACGCCTTGCACAGAATCCTGCCGTCATCCCAACCAAGCGCCCTGAACGAGATCGATTACGTTTTTGTGGATGGTTATCTTGTCGCCACGCCCAACCGTAGCCTGCTCGTGAGCTCTCTTCAGAACCACGAAATAGGATATTCACTCGCTCGCTCCACTGATTTTATGAGCCGCCTGCCGCGCGACGGGAACACCAACTACTCCGCCGTCGTTTATCAAAACCTGGGGGCGATGCTGGGGCCGGTGACCGACCTGTTGAAGTCGACCACTGTGCTCACGCCGGCCGAGCGCCAGTCCGTTGGCGCCTTGAGCCAGAACAGTGTTCCGAGCCTGATTTGTGCCTATGGCGAGCCGCAGCAGATTGTGGTCGCCGGTACGGGCAGCTTCTTCGGCCTGGTCTTCGATTCGCTGCTCGGCATTGGCCACGACGGGCCGCTCCAGCTCTTGCCGCTCATTGAGAAGGCCGCGCAGCAGGCGCCAAAAGGCAGCTAACGAGACCCATGGCTCCCGTCATCGAACTCGAAGGACTGGGCGTTCGCTTTTGGCAGCGGAATATTCTCGAGGACCTGCGTTGCACTCTCTCGGGCCGGGCAATCGGGTTGCTCGGCCCGAATGGCGCCGGCAAGTCAACCCTTATCAATACGCTTCTCGGATTCTACCCTGTGGCGGCGGGCACGGCTCGCGTCTTCGGCTACGACATTCGCACCCAAACCCAGCAGGTTCGCAGCCTCACCGGATACATGCCCGAGACCGATTGCTTCATCGCCCACATGACGGCAGTGAGCTTCGTTCGCATGATGGCGGAACTCTCCGGTCTGCCTCCCGGCGCGGCCCTGGAGCGCGCTCACGAGGCGTTGTTCTACGTGGGCTTGGGCGAAGCGCGGTATCGCAAGCTGGGCACGTACTCTCTGGGCATGAAGCAGCTTGCCAAGCTGGCTCAAGCCATCGTCCACGGGCCGAAGCTCATGATTCTGGATGAGCCGACGAACGGTCTTGATCCACCGGCGCGCCAGCGCATGATCCGCCTGATCCACGAAATGCGCGACAGCCGGGAGCTTCAAATCCTGCTTTGTTCGCACCTGCTGCGTGACGTGGAAGAGACCTGCGACGAGGTGCTGATCCTCAAAGCTGGCCGCCAGGTTCACTACGCGGATCTCGAAGAAGAGCGCCGGACCAACAAGCGCTTCCTGGAGCTGGAAACGGCGGGGGACGATGGTGGCTTTGCTGATGCGCTCGAGAATCTGGGCTGCGAGTGCGCCGTGACCTCCGGCCAGCGGATGAAGATGGTGTTGCCGGAGAACTTCGTCATCCGCGACCTGTACCGGCTGGCGGAGGAGCGGAACATCCAGATCCGGCGCATGAACTACCGCCGCGACAGCCTGGAGGACATTTTCTTGAAAGCCATGGAGAACAGCGATGGCCGTTCATAAGCGCAGCTACCGCGGCTACGCCGGGCAACTTACGCCGTTGTGGTCACGCTTCTTGATCATCACGCGCTACGCTTTCAAGAACGTGTTCCAGTGGAAGCTCCTGACTGCGTTTTTCGTCACCTGCTTCTTCTTCCCGTTGATCTGCGCGGTGGGCATTTACGTGAACTACAGCACGCACCTAATGGCGACGTTCGGCGCCCGCTGGCATTTCGACGTGGATGCCGGCTTCTTCTTCCATTTCCTGAACACGCAGGGATCGATGGCTTTCATCCTGACGGCGCTGGTAGGGCCGGGTCTCGTTTCTCCTGACCTCGCCAACAACGCCTTGCCGCTTTACTTCTGCCGGCCATTGTCACGCGCGGCTTACGTGGTGGGCAAGATGCTGGTCCTGGTTTCGTTGCTCTCGCTGGTCACCTGGGTTCCCGCTCTTTTGCTGTTCACCATTCAATCCAGCCTCGCCGGAGGGAGTTGGATGTCGGCGAATCTCTGGCTGGCGGCCAGGATCTTCCTCGGCTCTGGGATTGAGATTCTGGGGTTCTCCGTGTTGGCGCTGGCGCTTTCGGCATGGATCAAGCGAAAGCTTGCGGCGGGAGCGGCGCTGCTGGCTGTCTTCTTTTTCGGGGCCGGCTTCGGTGAGGCCGCCAACGCCGTACTGCGAACCAACAAAGGCGCCCTTCTCAACCTCGGCCGTCTTATCGCCACGGTGGAGGCGCACTTGTTCCGACAGCCCTGGCGAAGTCCAATCTCAGCCGGGAGCGCCTGCATGGTGCTGCTTGCGGTCAGCGGCTTCTGCCTCTGGCTCCTGGCGCGCAAAGTTCGCGCCTATGAGGTGGTGCGCGGATGAACGACGTCGCCCCGGACAAAAGCATTGTGTTCGAGGACGTCTCCAAGTTCTACGGAGAGGTGCTGGGGGTGAACCGCGTTCACCTTTCCATTCCGCCAGGCATCACCAGCCTGGTGGGCCCGAATGGTTCGGGCAAGACGACGTTGATGAACTTGATGACGGGGTTGGTGGAGCCTACACGCGGGCGCATCCGCGTGCAGGGACTCTCGCCGCGCCAGCCCGAACAGCTCTTTCGCCAGGTCGGCTACTGTACGCAGTACGACTCGTTCCCCCGCGGCCTGACGGGATACCAGTTTGTTTATTCCTACCTGCGCCTGTCCGGCTGCGGCCATGCGAAGGCCAGGGAACTAGCCATACAGGCGATCGACCGCGTCCGCCTGGGTGAGGCTGCTCAGCGCTCGATCGCGAGCTACAGCAAGGGCATGCGCCAGCGCATCAAGCTGGCCCAGGCGATCTGCCAAACCCTGCCGTTCTGGTGCTGGACGAGCCGCTCAACGGTCTCGACCCGCTCATCCGCGCCGAGACCATTGCCCTATTCCGTGCCTTGGCCGAGCAGGGCCTGCACCTGATCATTTCCAGCCACGTCCTGCACGAAGTGGATGTAATTTCCGACCAGGTGGTGCTGCTCAGCAACGGTTACGTGGTGGCTGAGGGGGAGATTCGCGGCGTGCGCGATGAGATCCGGGAACAGCCCATGCAGATTCTCATCCGCTGCAACAAGCCGGGCGCCTTGGCCTCGCAGGTGTTCCTGCACGACTACGTGGTGGAGGCGCGCGTTCTCCACGACGGCAGGGGCCTGCTGGTGAAGACCCGCGACGCCGACCGGTTCTACTTGCTCCTGAACCGGATTGCCCAGAACGGAATCGATATCGAGTCCGTTGCGCCGGCCGACGATGACGTCCTCTCGGTCTACGAATACCTGATCGGCACGGAGGAGCCCGCTCAATGAGCTTCCGCAAACTTCCTTGGGCGCTCTGGCGTCGACAGATTGTGGCGGTGGCGCGCCTCGAATTGAAGAAGACCCAGTTTGCCCGGCGCGGGCTCTGGATTTACTTTCTGGCCTTCGCCCCTGTGCTCCTCTACGCCGCCTATTCATTTTTCCTGATTAAGACTGGGAAGCGTGGCAACTTTGGCGACGACACCCAAGTTTTCGCCGCCGTCTTCCAGGTTTTTTACCTGCGGCTCGCCATATTCTTCGGATGCGTGGGCATTTTCATGAACCTGTTCCGGGGTGAGGTGCTCGACAAAAGCCTGCATTACTACCTGTTGGCGCCCATGCGCAGGGAGGTTTTGCTGGTGGGCAAGTACCTGGCGGGCCTGCTGGCGGCGGGCGTGATTTTCTGTTGCAGCACCCTGCTTCAGCTCGTCGCGCTTTACTGGCACTTCAATTGCAATGTGATTCAGGACTATCTCTACCACGGTAACGGTTTCGCGCACGTGGCTGCCTACCTGGGCGTCACGCTCCTGGCTTGCATTGGCTATGGCAGCATTTTTCTGGCAGCCGGGGTGGTTTTCCGCAATCCTCTGATTCCGACTCTCATCGTGCTGGTGTGGGAAACCTTCAGCGGAGTGCTTCCCCCGCTCATGCAGAAGTGCAGCGTGATTTTCTACCTGAAATCCCTGTGTCCGGTGAGCGTGCCTGCCAGCGTCACCCTGGACAAGGGAAGTCTTCTGGCTTTAATCGCCGTAAACGTCAACCCCGCTTCGGCCGTAACGGGTGTCCTTAGCCTTCTGGTCTTGTCAGTCACGGTGTTGGCGCTTTCGAGCCTGCGCCTGCGCCGCATGGAAATCGAATACGGTGCGGAGTAGCACCCTCCCTGGCATCCCAAGTCACCGTTAGGGAAAAAGGACTCTTCAATCATCGTGCAACCAATCTCAGCGACTCGTGAATGACGTCGTAAACGTGGTGCAATTCCTCGCGGGTGATGCAATAGGGTGGGAGAATATACACCACATTGCCAAGGGGGCGGAGAAGCACGCCCTTGCCAAGGTAGAAATCGTAGAGCCGCGCGCGGAGGGAGGAAAGATACCCCGGGTCGTCGGCCCGCAACTCCAGCGCCGCCACGGTGCCGATGGTCCGCAGGTTCGCAACTGCCGGATGCTGCCGGAAGTTCGGGAGCCTTTCCGCATGAACTTGCTGGATAGAGCGGATGCGGTCAAACACCGGTTCCGTTTCGAAAATAGTCAGATTCGCGTTGGCTGCTGCGCAGGCAATGGGATTGGCCGTATAGGAGTGCCCGTGAAAGAAGGTTCGACGGCGGTCTGGGACAGCGAAGGCCTCCCAAACCTCGCGCCTCGCGAGCGTGGCCGCCAGGGGCAGGAACCCGCCGGTCAACCCTTTGGAAATGCACATCAGGTCCGGCGCTACTCCCGCGACCTCGCCAGCGAACATTTTTCCGCACCGCCCAAAGCCGGTCAGTACCTCATCGGCGATGAGCAGGACATTGTGCTCGTTCGCCAGTTGCCGGATTCCTTGCAGGAACTCCACGGGATGAACGATCATGCCTCCCGCCCCTTGCAGCAGAGGTTCAACGATGATCGCGGCAATGGCGCCGGCGCGCGCGTCGAGCAACCCCCGCAGCTTGTCGAGGCAATCGATCCGGCATTGGTCGCGGGTAAGTCCCAGCGGACAGCGGTAGCAGTAAGCGGAATGGACCCGGTGGACCGGGATGCGCAGGCTTGCGAACGGCGCGGAGAAGGCGGAATCCGCGCCCACGGACATGGCTCCGATGGTGTCGCCGTGGTAAGCGTGCTCGAGCGCAACGATTTCCCTTTTCTCCGGCTGTCCCAAGTTCCACCAATATTGGACTGCCATCTTCAAAGCCACTTCCACCGCCGTTGACCCATCATCCGAGAAAAAGATGTGTTCGAGTCCGGGGGGCAGGAACTTGCTCAGCCGCTCTGCCAATTCCTCTGCCGGTTTGTGGCGGAAGCCCGCAAAGATAACCTGCTCGAGCTTGCGTGCTTGCTCGGCAATCGCATTCGCAATGGCGGGGCGCGCATGCCCGTGCAGGGTCACCCACCAGGAAGAGATGGCGTCAAGGATCTGCCGGCCGTCGCGAGTATAAAGATAAGCACCTTCCGCGCGATCGATGACAGTCGGTTCCAAGTCAAGTGCTGGATGAGTGAACGGATGCCAGATTTTGAGGCGGGTGGGAGTCATATCGGAAAGTAGGTCCTGTCAAAGTGCTCTTGGAATACCCGCCGCAATGCTTGACGGGAAATCTCTTGGAGGGGCGGAACCCACCCCAAGATCGGAACCCGGCCATAGCGTTCCAGAGCCTCGCGGTTATCCGGGTTTTCTTCGCCGTTAAGTACGATGCCTGCCACCGGTATCCCTCGCCGGCGGAGCGCTTCAAGGCTGAGGAGAGTGTGATTGATGGTCCCCAGTGCGGTGCGCGCCACCAGGACCGCCGGGAAGCCCAGGTGTTTCATGAGGTCCACGATGAAATCTGAATCATTGAGGGGAACCAGCACACCGCCCGCACCCTCCACGATCAGCCATTTCGTTTCGGGGAGCAGAGGTCTCTGGATCGCGTCGAGCCGAATGCGAACCCCATTCCATTCTGCTGCCAGGTGCGGCGAAACGGGCTCCGCCAAACAATACGCCTCCGGGATTTCATCGCCTGTGGCGAGCGCCGCAAGTCGGCGCACGGTTTCGCGATCCGTTCCCTCGCGGGAGCCGGTTTGAACCGGCTTCCAGTACATTGCGTCGAGAGCGGCACATAAGAGTGCGGAGACTATAGTTTTTCCCACACCTGTATCGGTTCCTGTCAGAAACAGTCTTTTCATTCGTGTCCCACGGCTGTGGCCGGCAAGGCAAGCTGCTCGCGCACCTGGCGGATGCGGGCGGCAAAGGCCAGAAGATCTTCCTGCTTCAGCTTCGCCGTCACGGAGAGGCGCAGCCGCGCCGTGCCCGCCGGAACCGAGGGTGGGCGGATGGCACGCACCGCGAAGCCCGCCTTCGAAAGGGCCTCGGCGTAGCCCACCGCCAAATCGTTGGCGCCCAGAATTACGGGTGCGATGTGCGAATCACTCAACCCCGTGTTGAATCCGGCCTTTTGGAGTTGTTCACGCAAGAAGCAACTCGACTCCCGAACTCGATTCCTCAACGCGTCTCCCTCAATTACGGCTTGTATTGCCGCCCGAATTTGGCAGGCGAAGTAGGGAGGCAAAGCGGTGTTGAAGATGAAAGTGCGAGCCCGGTTGATGAGGAATTGTATCAGCGTCCGGGAACCACACACCAAAGCTCCGGCGCTGGCCAGGGCCTTGCCACAAGGATAAACGGCGGCCAGGACTCGCCGTGATGCCCCGGCTTCCGCCACCAGGCCCCGCCCTTGGGGGCCTAATACTCCCACCGCATGCGCCTCATCCACGATCAGTTCTGCGCCGTAACGATCCGCCATGTTCACCAGATCCCCGACGGGGCTCCTGTCGCCGTCCATGCTGAACAAGCTTTCCACCACAATGAATTTTTCCTGCAGGGAGCCGGCGAACCTCCGCAGCTCACTTTCCAGGAAATCCCAATCCCGATGCGGAAATATCACCTTTCTAGCCCCGGAATACCGAATTCCATCGATGATGCTGGCGTGGTTGGCGCTGTCAGAAAAGACCATGTCCTCCTTGCGGATCACGGAGCCGAGCAGGCCGATATTGGCCGCGTACCCGGAGGTGAAAAACAGAGCCGCCTCCGTGCCCACGAAGTTAGAGAACTCCTCCTCCAATTCCTCCCAAGCGCGGGCATTGCCGGAGAGCAATCGCGATCCCCCGGAACCCATGCGCGTGCCAGCCGCGAGCCCCTCCATCACAGCTTCTCGTAGCCGGGAATCCTCGCTGAGCCCGAGATAATCATTGGAATTGAAATCGATGCCCTGCGGAAGGCTCAAGACGCGGAGTTGCGAACGCCTGCGCAGCTCGCGGAGCTCCGAGTCCAGGCGTTCGAGGGTGGAAGGGTTTCTAGGCACGGCGCATGGGCTGAATCCCGAGATCGCGGAGCAGTTGCTGATCCTCATCACGATCGGGATTGGGCGTAGTAAGAAGCTTCTCGCCTACGAAAATCGAATTCGCTCCCGCCAGGAAACAGAGGGCGGAGCACTCGCGGGTCAGGGACCTTCTCCCTGCGCTCAGTCTGACCTTGGAAGCGGGCATCAAAATTCTTGCGGTGGCGATGGTCCGAACCATGAGGAAAGGGTCCAGCGGCTCGGTTTGCGCCAGGGGGGTTCCCTCCACGCGCACCAGCAGATTGATGGGCACGCTTTCCGGGTGAGGGCTGAGCGAAGCAAGCTGTTGCAAAAGTCCAACACGGTCTTCGTCCCCCTCTCCCATGCCGATGATCCCTCCGCAACAGACCGTCACGTCAGACTTGCGGACCGCGGCAAGAGTCCGGAGCCTGTCGTCATAGGTTCGTGTCGTGATGATCTTGCGATAGTACTCTGGGGAAGTATCCAGATTGTGGTTGTAAGCCGTCAATCCGGCCTCTGCCAAGCGGTTCGCTTGCGACTGGGTGAGCATACCAAGCGTGCAGCAAACTTCCATTCCCAAGCGGGCAACGGCGCGGACGATTTCCAGGACACGATCAAATTCCTCGCCCTCGGGGGCCTGCCGCCACGCCGCCCCCATGCAAAATCGCGTCGCTCCCTCAGCCTGGGCCCGGCGCGCCGTCTCGACAACCTCGCCCAAGGGTAACAAGGGTTGACGATCGACACCTGCCGCAAAGTGGGCGCTCTGCGGACAATAGGCGCAATCCTCGGGGCAACCACCCGTCTTGATTGAAAGCAATTGGCAGCATTGCACTTCGTTCGGCTGGTGGTGCTGGCGATGGATTTGCTGAGCGGAGAAAACCAGGTCAAGGAGCGGCCGATAATAGACTTCCTTGACTTCTTCGCGGGTCCAATCGGAGCGAATTGAAGAATCTGAGCACGTTTGCTGCACTTTTAGAGACAAGACCCCCCCCTGATTTCCGGATCTTTTCTTGACCGCCGCTTCTCTCTGCCCTGTCGCAAAGCATTCTAACCTTGTAGCGTCCAAAAACTCAAATCAGGGTGGTTCCCTTTCCCACCAATGTCCGCAGGGCGCCGAATGCCCAGCGAGGCCGCGTGGCCACTTCAACGGGTAGCTCGTTGTACGTCCAAGTGGAGTAGGCGCTTCCCCGAGGGTGGTTTCAGGCGTAATCCTGATTCCTTGTGGTAAGGGCTGTAATAGCGGGCTATCGCGCGGCCAAACATCAGACATGACACTATCCAGGATGGCAACTTGTCAGGCGGCGGGTGGTCTGGGATATTTGCAGTAGAGATCGGAGGGCTTCATTCTCTAGGCTACAGCTAGTGCGGCTGCTCCCACCACGGCCAAGCGCAGAACCAAGCTTGGGAGTGGGTAATTTTTCTTGGCGCGATTCCAGTACAAGGCCATCATCATCATGACGCTGACAAGCACGATCACCAACAGGTAGGCATGTGCAAAGCCCATCGTGCCGCCGATGTACTGCTTGATGCCGGGATTCCAGCTCGAGCCATAGAGAAGTACGACGTGTACAAAATAGACGAAGAGCGACTCTTCGGCCAAGGATTGCATGGTTCGCGGCGAGACTGGAAGGAAGCGCTCAACGAAGGTGGCAAGGCCGAGCGAAGCGGTAACGAATCCGATGCGGGCAATGAACAGATGCGGCGTGGTTGGCCAGAAATTCGCCTGACCGTAGATATGGAGCGACACCCCTTCGAGCCCGATTCCACTCACGAGTAGCAGTAATCCGAAGGGAATTGCCTTGCGTAACAAAGAGGGAGTTGATTGCCCAACTTCTACGTACCCAATACCAAACGTCGCGCCGAGGAAGATGTACGCCGACCACGGCATCAGTGGGAACAGTGAGCCTGTGGTTCCGATCAAAGCGGACTTTACCGCTAGCGGGAGGGAATTCAAAAAGGGACTGCGCCAAGCCAGCGGAGCTGTGAACGCGACAATAAGAGCGAGCATTCCAGTGACTGTGGCAAAGCGTCGTGGGCTGCGCAGAACCAACACGAGCAACTGCAAAGCGATCAGGGTGAAGCCGATCGCCTGAAGAACATCGACTTGCAGAAATTCGTGCCAGGCATCAGGGCCGGCCCAGCGAAGGTCGCGCAAAGAGTGCACGGGGATACGCATGGAATACCCAAGAAGCACGAAGAAGGCGAAACGGCGAAGGCGCTTTGCGACAGCAGGGCCGAATTGCAAATGACCTTCCCAACGGCGAAGCGTAGCCAGCGCAAAACCAAAGCCTGACAGGGTCATGAACATGGGAGCGGTAAACCCGCGGCAGAAGACCCAATAGTTGTACCAGGGAGTAAATTGGTAGGCCGGGGTGAGAAGAACATCGAGCGTATGGCCCTGTACCATCAGGACCATCGCGGATAACCGAACGATGTCTACCGCGACGAGGCGCGAAGGGGCTTTGAACTGCAAACTCACCTGCTCTACTCCAAAACACTTTAGATGCGGAACTGCGGTGAGTGGTTCGCCCAAAGGCAGGCAAGCGCAGAAGAAGTTCCCCCCTCCCCCAAGGGGAAGAGGGCAAGCCGCACCAGGCCGGAAAATCTCAGCAATATGGTGTGAGGCGGTAGGTGGCAGGAGGGCAATGAAAAGCAGGGGCTGGGGACTGGGGGACGAAGGCCTGCCCGACACCGCCGCGCCCCAGCATCGCTCGCTCAATTTGTGGCCGTGGCCAAGTGGGCTCGATTGCGCCGGGAGTCCGAAGACGGCGGTCAGGGCGAATCGCATTCTGGCCGCTGATCGTGTACTATTTCCGGCGGACGATGGAGCGCGAATTTGAAGGGAAAGCCGCAGTGTTTCGGAAGTGCGGTGTCATTTCGTGCTGACCATTAGCTCAGCACGTGCCGACCTAACGGTCGGCGCTACACGTTTCACGATCATTATTTTGGTCTTGAGGTTTCGTCCATGAAACTCGCATGCCTTCTTAAACCCGCGATCGGTGTTCTTCTGCTCACTCAATTTGCGCTGGCTCGTGGCGCGAAGGGCGCTCTGCCCACGAGCGGCGATTCCTTCTATCCAGTGGCGGTGTGGTACGGCGGCGGCAAGGCGCGCGCTCCCATGCTTGAACACGTGGACGCCGGCAGCCCGGAGCGCTGGGGAAAAGATCTGGACCAGATCAAGGCCGTGGGCTTCAACACCGTCAAGTGCTGGGTGGACTGGGCAACGGCCGAGCCCAGGCCGGACGAGTTCAACTTCCAGAACCTTGATCTTCTGATGCGCCTTGCGCAGGAGCGCGGTTTGCGTGTTGTGGTGCAAATCTATCTCGATTCCGCTCCCGACTGGGTGGGCGAAAGATACCCTGACGGCCGCTTCGTGGACCGCAGCGGCGCCGTGATTACCTCGCAAGCCGCCCCGGGCTTTTGTATCGATCATGCAGGCGTGCGCGCCGAGATCGTCAAGTTTCTGGAAGCTCTCTCACGCCAAGGCAACAAGTTTTCCGTGCTCTACGGCTGGGACGTTTGGAGCGAGCCGCACGTAATCAACTGGGCCGATTTCCCTTATCTGTACAATGCCGAATTCTGCTTCTGCCCTTCCAGCCAGGCGCGCTTCCGCGCCTGGCTGAAGAAGAAATACGGCACGCTCGAGGCGCTGAACGCCGCCTGGTACCGCCGCTTTGAGCGCTGGGAGCAGGTGGAGCCGCCGCGTGCATCGACGATTCTTTCCTACACGGATTACCTCGACTGGCGCGCCTTTATCGACGACAAGCTGGCGGGCGATCTGCGCACGCGCGTGGAGGCCATCCGCAACGCGGACCACGCGCACGCCATCACCAGCCACGCTGCGGTGCCGGGCCTCTTCACTTCTCCCACCGACGGCTTCGGTGAGCCCGACGATTTCAAGATGGCGGCCAGCGCCGACTTCTTCGGGACCTCGCTTTATCCAAAGCACTCCGAGTCCGTGCGTCCCTGGTCCTACGAGATGCTGGCCGCAGGGCTCGACTTCACGCGCTCGGCCGGGCACAGCTTGGGAAAGGGTTTCTGGATCGGCGAACTCCAGGCCGGCCAGGGCGTGACGGGCATGCGCATCGCAGAGCCCGTGGACTCGCACGATGAGGAGTTCTGGATGTGGAAAGTGCTCTCGCACGGCGCGCGGGAGATTTCGATCTACGCGTGGTATCCGATGAACTCCGGCTTTGAGTCCAATGGGTACGGCCTGATCAACCTGGACAGCACGCTGACGCCCCGCGCGCGCGCCGCGGGCAAGGTGGCGCAGGAGATGGCGCGGAACGGCGGCGATCTGCTGGCAACCGAGCCCGCCGGCGCGCAGGTCGCGGTCCTCTTCAATCGGCTTTCCTACATGGTGGGTGGCTCGCAGTCTTCGCTTTCCAAGCTTGGCAACGCCACGCGCGATTCGCTGCTGGGCGTGCACCGCGCTTTCCTCGAGCAGCAAATCCCCGTGGACTTTGTGCACCCCATGGACGTGGTGCACGATAAGCTCAGCCAGTACAAGATTCTGTTTTTGCCCTTCCCGGTGATGCTTTCGAAAAATGTTGCCGAGGGAGTGGTGCGCTTCATCCAAAACGGCGGCAGCGTGGTGGCGGAAGCGCGCCTGGCATGGAACGACGAGCGTGGATTTTCCAGTGACGAGGTCCCCGGCATGGGGCTCGCTGCGGTATTCGGCGCGCGCGAGAAAGTGATCCGCCCGGTGGAGAAGCCGGAAGTCATTTTGGAGCCGAATGCCGGACTGCCCGGCTGGACTCCCGGCACACGCGCTGTTGCGGAGGCCTTGCAGGAGGAACTGGAACCCCTGCCCGGCGCGCGCGTGCTGGCGCGCTTCGCGGACGGCGCGCCTGCCATGGTCGAGAACGACTATGGGAAAGGGAAGGCGATTCTGGTGGGATCGTTCCTGGCCATGGCCTACGAACGCCAACACAACGACGCGGCGAAACAAGTATTGCTGGCCTTCGCCCGCGCCGCGGGCGTCACGCCGGAAGTCAACGTCTCGGGCCACAACACTTCCCAAATGGAAGTCCGGCGATTGGAGGGAAACGATGTACAATTCCTCTTCGCCTTTAACCACTCTGACCAACCCGCGGACGCCAAAATCACGATCCGCGTTCCATGGGCAGTGCGCGATGCTCGCAGCCTGAATGACGAGCAAAAGGCAGCGTTCAGTCAGTCTGAGGAAGGGCTGGTTCTCACCCGGCAGCTTTCCGCGGGTGGCATTTGGGTGGTTCGGTACGATCGAAAGTGATGCAGTAGCACAGGCACTCCTGCCTGTGGCTTGTGCATGGCAGGCGTCAGCCACGCCACAGGCAGGAGTGCCTGTGCTACTTGGAAGTACTACTTGGAAGCGCCATGACTACCGAATTTGCTCTTGGTCTGGACCTCGGCGGAACGAAAATAGCTGCCGGCGTTGTAAATTCGCGGGGAAATCTTCTCTCCAGCGTGCGCTTGGCGACTCCCGCTCAAGGCGTGAGAAAAGACTTGGCTGCGCTGTTCGACGCGGCGCACGCAGCGGTGAGCGCGGCGAAGATTCCATGGGGAAGCATTCGGGCGGTTGGGGTCGGAGTGCCCGGGGCGTTTGATCCGCGAGCTGAAACCGTCTGGGCGCCGAACCTGCCGGGATGGTCGAAGGTTCGCTTGAAGCATTTGCTGGAGGATGCCTTGCAGCGTCCCGTTCGCGTTGAAAGTGACCGCAATGTGCAAGCGTTGGCAGAAGCGTGGCTGGGTTTGGGGGCACAACGCCGGGTTCGGAACTTGGTTTTTCTTACCGTCGGGACCGGCATTGGCGCCGGGTTGATCTCCGAAGGGAGATTGATTCCCGGCGCCCATGGCGTCTCCGGCGCGGCAGGCTGGCTGGTGATTGACCGCCTGTGGAAGCCGGAATACAGCCGGATGGGTTGCTTTGAAGCATTGGGCGCCGGGCCGGCGGTGGGGAAGCTTGGCAAGCTGGCTTTGGAACAAAACCGCACGAGCTTGATCGGCGTCCTTGCCAAGAAAAACGCAGGCCATATTACAGCCGAAGTAGTAGCTGCGGCGGCCCGGCGCGGTGACGAGGCGGCGCGCCGCGTACTGCAAGAGGTGGGCACGAATCTCGGATTGGGTGTGGCCAATATCGTCAGCCTGTTGAATCCCGAACTCGTGGTGTTGGGTGGCGGTGTGGCCGGGATCGGAAACCTGCTCCTGGCGCCAATCCGCGAGGCCGTGCGCCGATGGGGCCAGCCGCTGGCCAGAAAGCAGGTTCGCATCGTGATATCTCGCCTGGGAGAGGAGGCCGGGATTCTAGGCGCAGCCCGGCACGCATTACTAAAAATGGAGGAAAAGAAATAATGTCAGCCGAAACGTACTTCGCAGAAGCACAGAAGGTTTACGACCGGATACGTTCCACCCAAATCGGAAACATCCAGAGGGCCGCGCAATGCGGTGCGGATTCGATAGCGCAAGGGGGCTTGGTTCACCTGTTTGGCAGCGGGCACTCCGTGATCCCCGTACTGGATGTCTTCCCTCGTTACGGCAGCTTTGCCGGTTTCCATCCTCTGATGGACTCTCGCCTGATGTGGACGCAGGTGCTCGGCTCCGGCGGCGTCCGCGAGCTGTTGAAGCTTGAACGCACGGAAGGATACATCTCCACTTTTCTCAGCAATTTCAAGTTTGAGTCGATGGACACCATGGTGGTTTACTCGCACGGCGGCCTGAACGCGGCAGGAATCGACGTTGCCCTGCATGCGAAATCGCTTGGGCTGAAGGTGGTCGCCGTCACCTCTCTCGACAACGCTCGAATTGCACACCCCACGCATTCAAGCGGCAAGAAACTTGCCGACTTGGGCGACGTGGTCATTGACAACTGCTGTCCGCCACGGGATTCTCTCGTTGATGTGGGAGGCATCCCGGTGGGCGCAAGCTCAACCTTGGCGGTGATTGCCATTTCCATGGCTCTGGTGACGGAAATGGCGGCCGAGCTCGCAAAACGGGGCGTACGCTTCCGGGCATTCGTTTCTCCCAACCTCACTAGTGTCGGCCCGGAGAATAACCGTCAGGTGTTCGACGATTACATCGCCAGGGTTGCGCCACGGCTGCGATAAGCGAAGGGGAATCCGCAGTCATTCCCGCGAAAGCGAATCCACTGTGTAGACAGCATATTTCCTCAGGTTTGCGGAGTAGATTCCCGCTTTCGCGGGAATGACTGGCGAGGTCCGATCCCGAGGGCTGATCCATGTTGAGTTGGGCTGGGGTTGTTCTGGCGGGGCTTTTGAACGGCAGTTTCGCCGTGCCCTTGAAAACGAGCCGCGTCTGGAGGTTCAACCACATCTGGACCCTCCATTCGCTCCTCGCCATGGGTGTGATCCCATGGGTGGTTGCGATGGTGGCTGTGCCTCGCTGGGGTGATCTTCTGACCCGCGTCGACTTGCGGGGATGGCTGATCTTGATCGGGTGGGGAGTGCTGTTTGGCATTGCATCCCTGCTGTACGGTATCGCCGTGGACCTGCTTGGAATTGCCCTGGGCTTCGCAATCCAACTGGGACTCTCCATCGTGCTGGGCGCGTTGCTGCCCCTGTTGTGGGCCGGGGCATTTGAACTGCGCTCCCGAGGAGATTGGTTTTTCATTCTGGGGCTCGCCTTGATGGTGGTGGGAGTCATCTTGTGCGCTCAGGCAGGAGGGAGTATAGGCAAGCCTGGCAGTTCCGGCACAAAGCGGTTCCGCTTAGGACTGACGATTGCGATCATAGGGGGCGTATTAGCGCCCACTCTCAATTTCGGAATTCAATATGGAACCCGCCTCCTCAGTCACGGCGTCGAGGCCCGGTGGAAACAGGGTTTTCCGGTAGAAATCTATCTTGCTTGGGCGGTCTTCCTCTCTTCCGCGGCGGTGGTGCAGGCAGGATACTGCATTTCGCGCGTCGTCCGGGAACATTCCACAGGAGTCTTCGTTGCGGGGGTGCGCACTCGCGACGCTCTAGGGGTACCCGCCATGAGTTTATTGTGGATCTCCAGCGTGTATCTTTACGGCCGTAGCGCCTTCGGCTTGGGCCCTCTTGGGAACAGCTTTGGTTGGCCGGTTTTTGTAGCGTTGATTATTCTGACGTCGAATGCCTGGGGAGTCTTGTTAGCAGAATGGCGACAAGCTGGCAAGGCCGCGTTTTTCCGGATGATCGCCGGAAGCAGTGTGCTCATCGTCGCGGCATTCCTCATCGGGCAGAGCAAACGGGGATAGTATTCCGCAGCGAAGCGGCTAAGCCTGGCAGGGTGCTGGTGTAATTTGGAATGGGACCCACTTTGAAACATGGTCATTCCCGCGACAGCGGGAATCTACTCCGCAAGCCATTGGAAATGCGACGACGACGGAGTGGATTCCCGCTTTCGCGGGAATGACTGCACCTGAGAGCGACCGCGTCTTGCAAATGACACCAGTAACCCCGGCATCCCAGCGATGACGTCTGGGCAGCAAAGACTCAGACGCGACCTACGCATTTGGCCGGCGCATCCGCTTCGATGGTCAGCTAAAAACTGAACATCACTTGGAAGTCGATACGACGGTTCCCGCCGCCAGGGCCGAAGCCTCCCGCCAGCGAATTGGAGGTGCCGAACAGGGGCGAGCTGAGCTGGCCAATCGGCGCCCCGAGATTCACAATATTGAAGACGTTGCGAGCCCCGACGCCAAGCGTCAGACTGTAGCGAGTATTCGCAGCCGATGACCCGAAAGGACCTCCAGGGCCACCTGGGCCACCGCCGCCACTCAGCCCCCCTGGGCCAAGACCGCCGCCACCCGGCGGTCCACCACGCCCTCCGCCCGGTGGAGGTCCTTGCATGCCGCTTGCGGAGCTTGTGCTCTCCTTTTTTCTCCCGAAGCTGAAGGTCTTGGTCAGGCGCAGGTTCATTTCGAACTGGTCGGGGCCCGTTCCGTAGTTGATCGGAATGATCTTCTCGCCGGATTTCGGGTCCGTATCAAAAGTGCCCCACTTCGTTGCGACAATGTTCGCCCCCGTTGCGCCAGCCGCGGCGAAGGCGGGGCGATCGTTAAAGATGGAATCGCCGTTCAGGTCCTGACCGACGATGATGTTGAACGGAGCCCCGGAACTCGTCATCATAAACGGGCTCAAGCGGAACCCCTTGGGCAGCGCGAAGGAACTTCCTAAGACCAAGCGGTGCCGCACGTCATAGGCCGCCCGGCCGTAATCCAGCGCGATGTCATACTGGTCGGAAGGGAAAGTGCTGACCCCCGCCGTGTTGCTGTCGGCAAAGCTCAGTGAATAGAACCCGAAAAGGGAGAGCTTGGCGCCCATACGCACATTGAAATTCGAGACGACTTGGTTCTGATTAAAGAGACCATCCGACTCGTATTGATAGATATTGCCGACATCGCCGTATGGCCGCACCCCGGCAGACGAGGTGCATGACGAATCCCCCGGAGAACAATAAACGTAGGTTCCAGGCAGGGGCGCGTTGATGTTCCTCGTCATGAATTGATGAACGCCATGGGAATTGAGATACGTGACTGAGAGCGTGGCGTTTTTGGAAAGTTGCCGCTCAACGCCCACCGCGGATTGAATGGTGTAAGGCGCTCGCAGTTTCGGAGCGATCTGGTAAACGGTGGGAGCCGACTGATTAGCGGCCATCTGCTGTATCACACTGAGAGAGGGAATGATGGGAAAGAGGTCAGGATTGGTGACGACATATTGTGTCTGGTTCACGCCATTCAAGCGCTCGGCTTGCAGCACCTGACCCTCTTCGAACCGGTCGTAGAAAATGCCGGAACCGGCGCGCACGACGGTTTTGGCGGTCCTGCCGTGGCCAAGCCCCCAAGCAAATCCGATACGTGGAGCGAAATCCGCGTGGTCGTGAATGGAGTTCTGCGTCTCGTAGCGGAGTCCCACATTGAGCGACAGGTTGGGACGAAGGCGCCATTGGTCCTCGGCGTAGAGTCCCACATCTACCCAATTGACACTCGCCACGGGATTTCCACTAGTAAGCGTAAACTGGCTCGCGCCACTCACTTGGCAGTTGGCGCCACCTGCCGTCTGACATGCCTGGAGCTGCACCTTTGCGGATTGATAGACGTCCAGTGAGGGAAAAGTGAAAGATCCGTTGAAATTCCCGCTCGAACTGTTCCACTCATCCACGTCGCGCATCCTGCCGCCGAATATCAGAGAGTGCTTCCCCAAAGATATCGACGCGAGGTCATGCACTTCATAGTGGTCCTGGGTGTCTAAGACTTTGCCTTGGGAACTTCCACCTCCGGTGAACGCACCCAGCACCTGGATAGCCGGATCCAGGCTCTGGGGGATTTGGCTGTTGCTGTCGTGCACGAATTCAAATCGCAAATCGTTGACGGCCCGCGCGCTGATCACTTGCGAGTCGCTGATCTGAAGAGCGTGCTCGGTTTGCCGGGTGTTATAACCCTGCGAGGCCAACGAAAACTGGCCGATTCCACTGTTCTGAGCATTGCCTTGCCAGAACTGATAGCGGGCAGTCAGCGTGTTGTTCGTGGATAGCCCGTAGTCCACGCGAGAACTAAGATTCGTGTTTGTCTGGGGGTTGGGCACTGCCTGGCTGAACGACGCCTGCTGAAGATCCGAATTGAGGACCGAGGCGCTGACAATAGAATTGGTTTCAATGTCCCGGCGCCCGCCATCGAAGAAAAAAGAGGCCTTGCTGCTCAGCGGTCCCCCGATGCTTCCGTTGAAAAGCTCGGTATGGTAGCTCGGCTCCTGGCTCACAAAGGGGTTCCGCGAATCGAGGGGGGATGCATTGAACAAGGCAAACCCCTGCCCATGAAACTTGTCCTGACCCGGTTTGGTGAGGATCTCAATGCGCCCATATCCGAGCTTGTCGTATTGGGCTGAGAAAGGATTCTGGTTGACACGAATCTCCCGGATGGCGGATTTCGGTGGAAGCTGGCCGCCTGTGAAACCGTCAATGTAGATTTCACCTCCGTTCGGCCCCGCCGCGGGACCTGCCAGGGCCGAGAGCTGGGACTGCAGCTCGTCCGGGTCATCCGAAAGCGTTTCCAGGTCTTTTCCCTTCAGCACCAGAGCGCTCGCGTTGTTCTCCGAACTGACGCTGACCTGCGCGGCGCTGTCCGTGACTGTGACTTGCTGCTTTTCCAGGGCGACGACGAGTTGTGCATCGACCACCTGAACTTGGCCGGCAGTGACAACAACGCCCGCCTTGTTGAAATCGGCAAAACCATTGACCTGAATGTGCAGGGAATAAGCGCCGGGAGCCAGATGCTGAAAAACGTAACGGCCCTCTTGGTTAGTCTGGACCTGTTGCGTGGCGCCATTCGCGGCCACGGCGGTCACCGCGATGGCTGGGACAGCAGCCCCCGAGGGGTCCGTAACCCGGCCCCGCACGCCTCCCGTCCCTGATTGCCCAAAACTTGAAGCAACGATAATAAATATTGCCAAAATCCCGAATATCCCAATTCGCAAGCATTTCCAAGAATCGAACATTTTCATATCCTCCAACACTTCTAGTTCAACACCGTGAAGTAAAGAGCGTGTGAGGGAGGAAGGGGAAAATTGTAAAGCTCAGGTAAAAGTTGGCCGGGGCGCGAGGACCGCGGTGCTAGAATACGAGTGGACGAACCATGTCACCTCGTTCAGATAATGCCTCGGACTCCCGTCTTCAGATCCTCGTGGTGGATGATGACGCAAAACTCTGTCGTCTGATCCGCGACTATTTGGAGCCGCTAGGCTACGAGGTGCACATAGCGAACACTGGGCCTGAGGGTCTTGAAGCCGCGCTCCAAAAGCCCTTCTCGGCGGTGATCCTCGATGTGATGCTGCCCGGGATGAACGGCTTCGACGTGCTGCGGGAACTGCGCGCCAAGTCCACTCTGCCGGTGTTGATGCTGACCGGCCGTGGCGAGGAATCGGATCTCATCGTGGGTCTCGAGCTGGGTGCGGACGACTACCTGCCCAAGACGTTTTCGACCCGCGAGTTGCTGGCCCGGCTGCGCGCCGTGATTCGCCGCTCCCACATTGCACGCCTGCAAGAGGAACCCCGCGCTCCCCAGGTGGCTGTGGGTGACCTTCATTTGGACCCCGAAGGGCGGGCGGCCGCACTGGGCGATCAGCCGCTGCAACTGACCGCGGTGGAGTTTGATCTTCTGCTCTCGCTGGCCAAAGCCGCCGGCCGGGTGAAAACACGCGAGCAACTGTTGCTTGAAGTGGCAGATCGCAATTTCGATGTCTTCGACCGCTCGATTGACGTTCACATCTCTTCTCTTCGCAGGAAGCTCCGCGATGATCCCAAATTCCCGCGCTTCATCATTACGGTTCGCAGCGCCGGTTACATGATGCGAAAACCAGGAATGGAGGCACTTCCATGAAGACGCGCGCCTCAATCTCCGTCAAGATACTGCTGCTGTCATTCCTGAATATTGTGCTGCTCGGACTGGTTTTCGTGGTATTTGTTCGAGTGCAATATCGCGCTGACCTAAGCTCGCTCCTGCTCTCCCCCGGACGCGATCGCATACTTGCCATCTCCCGTCTTATTGCGCTGGAACTGCCGGAGACGGATCGTGGAGAGTGGAACGGATTGCTGGCACAATTCGCGTCCGCCAATCACGGCGCGTGCTACCTTTTCCGGAGTGAGGGTACTCAGCTAGCGGGACCCTCCATCGACCTACCCTCCACCGTACTGGATACGGTTCGCAGGGACCCGTTTGAAACTGAAGCCCCGCAGGGCCGTAGGCCGCACAAATTGGAGCTTCTGTCTCCACCTCCTCCGCTGTTCCTTATCAAAACCAGTGCTCCCGCCCGGTACTGGGTCGGCGTCCGACTTCCGGTCTGGGTCGAGTCGGCGGCCAAGCCCGTTCCCGGAACCTTGGTCTGGACGTTCTCGTCGCTATGGACAAATACCCTTCTTTTCGACTACAAGCCCTGGCTCGCGGTGGTCATTGTGGTGATCCTTCTGTCCGTCGCCTGCTGGCTGCCTCTCATTCGAGGTTTGACGCGCTCCATTTCCCAGCTCACAAGTGCCACGGGCGCCATTGCCCAAGGGCGGTTTGAGACCAGGCTGTCCGTGAAGCGCCGCGATGAGCTCGGTCAACTGAGCCAAGCCATCAACTATATGGCGGAGCGCCTTTCTGGTTTTGTACACGGGCAGAGACGCTTTCTGGGGGACATTGCGCATGAGCTTTGCTCCCCCATCGCGCGCATTCAGGTGGCGCTGGGTGTCTTGGAGCAACGTGCGGAAGATAGCCAGAAGGAGTACGTCCTGGGTGTGCAGGAAGAAGTCGAACACATGTCGGGTCTTATTAACGAGCTCCTGTCTTTCTCCAAAGCCGGCATGAATGCTTCGACCACCCCGCTCACTCGCGTCAACGTCGCTGACACGTTACGCCAAGTTCTGCAAAGGGAAGCCGGCGATAAGGCGCGCATCGAGACCCATATCGACGGGCAGTTGCAGGTGATGTCCCACCCCGATTATCTATTCCGTTCCCTCGCCAATATCCTACGCAATGCAATTCGTTATGCGGGAGATGCAGGACCCATCGTGGTTTCCGCGAGCGAAAAAGGCGGGGTTGTTTCGATCATCGTGGCGGACAACGGCCCCGGCATTCCAGCCTCTGAACTGGAGGAAGTGTTCAAGCCTTTCTACCGGCCGGAGTTTGCCCGACAGCGTGAGACCGGTGGCGTCGGTCTCGGTTTGGCGATCGTGAGAACCTGTGTGGAAGCCTGCGGTGGCACCGTCAAATGCCGCAACCGTTCGCCCAAAGGTCTGGAGGCCGAAATTCGACTCCCCGCGGCGAGACGGTGAGAGGGGTGGGCCGACAATGAACCTGAATTGGCGAGTTAAAAGGCTCCGGTTCTTCCCGCGTGAAGCCGCCAACGCGTTTGATCAGTCAGCAAGGCGGGAGAAAAAAGTGGGGCCCAGATCGGCCCTTGCCGATTGAAGCGACCAGGCGAATCCCCCCCGTCATGCCGAGGAGCGCGTGAGTCTGTGCATCCCGAGGGAGAGAGGATGTTGAAGCTCAGGCGCGTCCCTTCAAGGCGCGACGCGGCCATAGGCGGACAGGTCACCTATAAGGGCATCCAAAGCCCTCAACAGAGTCAGCGCTGCTTTCCTGCATTCATCCGGCGGCACACTCAATTCCTGGTTGAAATGGACAAGATTGCGGCATTTGACGAGCATATCTGGGAGTTCTAGGTTTGGAAAATCTCTTCTGAACCACTTGTTGAAGATGTCGAGGTAATTCTGCAAACTCTGGTCGGGGTTAAAAGTATAGCTCCCCCGACGGAACGCAATTTGTTTCTCCTGCCCCTGGAGGAAGCTAAAGAGTACCGCCTCAAGGATACCGCCAGCTAACATTACGCAGGCTTTTTCGTGCTCGTTAGACACCACCCAAACGAGTTCGTGCAAGTCTCTTAGGATGATTTCTTTGTGACGCGTCAATTGGGAGGGAATGAAGTCAAGCTGCGGGTTGATCAGGTGGGTGCACTGTTCGCAGATAGACCTCAAGGTATCTGTCATCAGGGCGTCTCTCTATAACCAGCCGCTCGTAATCAGGAGCATAGATCACTTCGAATTTTTCAATGTAGTAGAGTGCCCCACCCTCCGCGAGAAGGTAACATCGCCGCCCCCTCAACCAGTCGGAGTAGAAACCGGACGACTGCATAATCCCTTCAGGGTTTGCAGGCCGCCATTGCTGCCCAACCTCAACGTGGAAAATTGCCTTACGACTCTCAAAGTCCGGCGACTCCCAGGTCGTCACGATGCCGACTTCTTGTCTCCTCCCGGCACGCGAGGCCAACAAGGCTTGAACGGTCTGTCCCGTTCCGTACTGATCATGGTACACACACCAAACCTTAATGAGATGCGACGGCTCCGTAACGATCCGGAATGCGTCGAGGATTTCTTGAGTCAGCCATCGCCTTTGGAAATAAATAACCTCGGCGCCAGGAAAGGATTGCTGAACGACGTTGGGGTTTGAGCGAAGCAGTTGAGAGAAGAACGTTATGGAGGTCCAATGAATTACGATAAAGGGGGGACCCTCAACACCTGCCTTCCAGAGTAAAGGCTGGCGATCAAACTCGATATTGTTCATCTCAGGCCCCGTGAAAAGCATGAGCAGCTTGTGCTCGCTGCCTTGCGGAGACCTCTCAAACCATGCCGCCAGGGCCAACTGGTTTAGGCCAGACAGAGTGTAGTGGGAGACGAAGTCTTCCAGCAGGGCTCGTACCTGGGCTTCGTTCGCTAACGATTGCCAATCTACTTGTGCTAAGCCTGCCATCAACTCCAACACTACCACAAAACCAACCGAGTTTCCACGCTCCCCAACTGGAAGACAGCCATCCAGGAAGATCGGGAACGCGGAGTTAATTTGAACAAGGTGGGAAGCGATTATGGGAGTCATGAGGCCTAGGGAAGGCAGAAGATCTATCTAAGGGGATTGGGATTCCGAGCGGCCGAAAGGCCCGCGGGTGGCGCATACGTCCAGACGGTTCTTGTCGGGACGTATGCGCCCCTCGGGATCCCATGCTCGTGTGGTATCAGGCCGCTTGGGCCCTAGAATCAGCAGGAAGATCGAACCTCATTTCGCATTCAATGCCGTCTCGGCTCGTGGTCTGGAAGTCGAGTTTCCGGCAAAGGCGGATAACCCGGTAGTTCGTAAGCTCCGTGGTAAGGAAAACCCTTTTCCACATTCTCCCCTCGCCCCCTTGGCGGAGAGGGCAAGTTGCTCCAGGCCAGAAAACCTCAGCAACAATGCAGAAATTCCAGACAGGGCTACCCTGTAACCCTGCAGGGTTGATAATCGTCAGGACTCCATGTAAGCTCAGACTATCAGCAGGGTAATTCACTCGGAATGGTTACAAGTTTTACAAAGCGCATTCCCCTTTCCTGCGCCCTTTCGGCATTAGCATTTATGCTGCCATCTTTGCTTTCTGGCCAGGCCCCCGCGACGGGGTCAATCACCGGCCATGTGCGCGGCCCTGGTGGAGTTTCCGTGCCTGCCGCCACGGTCCAGCTCATCAATCCGCAAACCGGCGCGCGCAAAGAAACTTGGACGGACGAGGAGGGGAATTTTACCTTCACCGGAATCCAGCCTGGAAATTATCGTCTGAGTTTATCTTTGGTGGGATTTCGCCCTGACGCACGTGAACCGGTACCCGTGACTCCCAATAAGGTGCTCAAAGTCAATCTGGCGATGGTTCTTGCCATGCCGGAGGGAGCCACCCCATCTCAGGGGCATGGCGAGGTAAACCCGCCGCTACAGCGTCGCAATCGCAACTTGGCAGCGCTACCGGCGGGGGCCCAAAATCGTGGCCAAAACGCTGCTGGCTTAGAGAATACCTTGGGCGAGGGCGCCGGAGGAGAAGAAGGAGTGGTCCGCATTGCGGAAAATGGTGGGACGGAAAACGCCCCTGCCGGCGAGGCCACGTCCGAGAATTCCGACACCTCCACGAGCGCGGCCAACTCTTTCCTTCTTGGCGGCGGAGTCGGTGAGGTGGCCGCTCCCGGCGAAGGCGGCGGCCGGAGAGGAATGCGCGGTGGCGGGATGGGTTTCGGTGGAGGCCGCGGTGGTCAGTCTGGCGGAGGCTCTGGAAGCCCCTTCGGCGGAGGGTCCGGCGGCGGGCTTGGCGGAGGCCCCGGTGGCGGCTTCGGGGGAGGAGGTGGTGGCGGAGGTGGGGGTGGCGGGGCAGCCCGCGGCTGGGGCCGCAATCGCGCCCAAGTGAATCGAATCCGTGGCAACGTTACGGAGCAGTACACGAACGCAGGCTTCGATGCTCGTCCCTTCCCTCTGAACGTGGCAGAGTCGCCTCGCATTCCCTCCTACCAGGAGACCTTTGGGTTCTCCCTAGGCGGCCCGCTGGTAATTCCCAAGATTTATAGCGGCAGCAACAAGACGAGTTGGTTCGCAAGCTACAACTTGCAGCGCGCCAGGACCGGTCTTGACAGCTTTTCTACCGTACCCACAGTGGCGGAGCGCGGTGGGGATTTTTCCGACACGGTCATTACTTCCGGGCAATACGCGGGGACTGTTCCAACAATTTATGACCCCTTATCAAGCCCTACCGGAACACGCACGGCTTTTCAGGGAAACGTCATTCCCACCCAGCGGATCAATTCCGCCGCGCAAGGTTTGCTGGCATACATCCCCAAGCCTAACCTCCCCGGGCAGGTACAGAACTTTCATTTGCAAATGCCCTTGCCCAGCTCGAATGACCGCGTGATGGGCCGCATTGGCCAGCAGATCAACTCCAAGAACAGCCTGAACGTCATGTACTACTTCAACCGGTCGAGCAGCCAGTCGGTTAACACGTTTCCCGACATAACCTCGCACACCTCCAGCCGCGGGCAGAATCTGAGCGTGACCGAATCGCATACTTTTAATTCCCACCTCGTCAATACCGTATCCCTGAACTTCAACCGCTTGCGCACGTCCTTGCTGAACGCCTTTGCGTTTCAGCAGGACATTGCCGCGCAATTGGGGATTACCGGGGTTTCGACCAATCCCTTCGATTGGGCAATCCCTACGATCGGGTTCACCAATTTTGGAGGTTTGAACGACTCTCTCCCATCGCTCACTCGCAACCAGACCGTGCGCGCCAATGATGCTCTGGTCTGGAACCACGGGAAACACAACATTCACCTGGGAGGGGACTTGCGCCGCGTGCAACGGAATTCCGAGGCGGAACCCAACGCCAGCGGGACGTTCAGCTTTACCGGATACAGCACCAGTGACTTCAACAATGGCTATCCCGTGCCCGGCACAGGATTAGACTTCGCGGACTTCCTTCTGGGCCTTCCCCAAACCACCTCTGTTCGTTTCGGCGTCGCGAGCAATTACCTGCGAAACTGGGTCACCACCTCTTTCATTCAGGACGACTGGCGCGAGGGCCGACACTGGACGGTTAACGGCGGCGTTCGGTACGAATACTATCTGCCCTTTACCGAAAAGTTCGGACATCTATCGGACTTATCATTTGCGCCCGGCTTCACCTCACCCGAGGTGGTTACGGGCCTCAACCCGGGTTCTCTGCCTCCCTCGCTGATTCACAGCGACGGGCATAACTTTTCGCCTCGCCTGGGGATTGCTTACCGCCCGTGGATTCAGCATCACTTGGTCATGCGCGGAGGATATGGGATCTTCTACGATGGCAGCATCTACTCGCGCATGGTAACCAACATGTTAGACCAGCCTCCTTTCGCGCAGGCTTCCACGCTGACCACCAATCCGCAGCAGGTGCTGACGCTCGAAGATGGGTTTCCGACCCTTTCTTCCAACACGATTCATAACACCTATGCGGCCGACAGTAATTTCCGCCGGCCCTACGCGCAGACTTGGAACTTCAGTCTCGAGGACGAGATCTTCCGTGACGTCATCCTATCTGTCGGCTACGTCGGCACCAAGGGGACGAAACTCGATCTGCTGCTATCACCCGACAGCGTGAATCCCAGCGCTTCCGGTTCACACCAAACCTCCATCCCGGGCGTGCAACAGTTTCTTTACGAAACCTCGGGCGCGGCTTCGATTTACAATGGCCTCCAGGTCGTTTTGCGGCGGCAGTTCCACGGCGGCTTTTCCATGAGCGGGTACTACACCTGGTCAAAATCGATTGATGACGCTGCCAGCGTCGGGGGCAGTGGGCACAACGTGCCGCAGAACAGCTTCGATCTCGCGGCGGAACGCGCGCTTTCCAACTTCAATGTTGGCCAAAGGTTGGTTGTCAATCATACCTACGAGCTGCCCTTGGGCGAGCAACGGCGTTTTCTCAATCGCGGCGGCGCCGCGGCGCGAATCATCGGTAACTGGCAGATCAGCGGAGTGACCACGCTGCATACGGGCTCGCCTCTGACCGCGCAGGTGGCCGGCAACCAGTCCAATAACAATGGTTCGGGCGTGTTTGCCTCCGAACGCCCCAATGCCACCGGCCTTCCCTCCAACCTGCCGCGCTCGGAGAGGACAACCCTGGAGTTCTTCAATACCGCGGCGTTCTCGCTTCCTGCCTCGGGCGAACTCGGCACGGCGGGACGCAACACCATTACCGGGCCAGGCTCGGTGGCCTTCAATATGTCGCTGGGGCGCTTCTTTACTTTCTCGCGCGAGAAAGGCATACGCGGGCGGTTCAGTATCAACGCCAACAACATTTTCAACCACCCGAATTACGCCGGGGTGGCGACCACGATCAACGCGCAGAATTTCGGCTGGGTGACGAGTGTGGCGGCCATGCGCTCTCTCAACGTGGCGCTGCGGTTTAATTTCTAAAATATGCACCACCAAGACACCAAGACACAAAGAAGAGCAGGGAAATCAACTTCCAGATTTCTGCCCTCTGGTTTTTCCCTGGCGCCTTTGTGTCTTGGTGGTGCGACCCTGGTCTTCTGCCTGTCCACCGCTTTTCTGGCGCAGCAGAAGCCGTCCACTCCAACTTCCAAGAGTCCGCAACAAGCTTTCATCCTACGCTCGCAGACCAATGAGGTGCTGGTCGATGTGCATGTATATGACAAATCCGGCAAGCTGGTGACGAATCTGAAGCAAGCGGATTTTCGCGTCTTCGAAGACGGCGTTCCGCAAACCCTCAACAGCTTCAGCCTGGAAGACGTGGAGAAGTTGGCGCAGGTCACCGGCGGGGAAGAGCACGCGCAGGTGATTGACCTCGCCAAGCTCCCGCCGGAGGTCAATGCCGACCAGGTGCTTCAGGACCATCGCCTCCTGGTCTTTTTCTTTGACTTGAGCTCGATGCAGCCCGACGAGTTGATGCGCGCCCTGAAGGCCTCGATCGATTTCGTGGCCCACCGTTTGACCCCTGCTGACCTGATTGCGGTGGTTACCTACTCCTCCAGCCTGCGAGTAGTGCAGGATTTCACCAACAATCGTGACTCCCTCGTCAAGGTTCTGCGCACCATCCTGGTGGGCGAAGAATCCTCCAACTTGGCGTCGGCGGGAACGATCGGCGAAGCAGGCGGTACGGATGCCAATGGCATGGAAATCGTCACGCAGGATGTTTCCGACGCGTTTACGCCGGATGAAACCGAATTCAACATTTTCAATACGGACGAGAAGTTGGCTGCCATTGAATCCCTGGCCATCATGCTCCATCAGGTGCCGGGCCGCAAGAGCGTGATCCACTTTTCCAGCGGGATCACGCGCACCGGCCAGGAAAACCAGGCGCAGTTGCGGGCCACCATCGATGCGGCGAATCAAGCCGATGTTTCGCTTTACACCATGGACGCGCGTGGCCTGCTGGCCTTGCCCCCCGGTGGCGACGCCTCGTCATCCAGTCCCGCCGGCACAGGCATCTATTCGGGTTCGGCCGTGGCGTCGCAGGTTTCCTCTTTGCAGGGAAGCCGCGAAACCCTGGCCTCGCTCGCCACCGACACGGGTGGAAGAACCTTTTACGACCTGAACGATTTCACCCCCGCTTTTGAAGAAGTGCAAAAAGAGAATTCCAGTTACTATTTGATTGGATATTCACCCACCAGCACCCGCTCGGATGGCCGCTTCAGGCACATTCGCGTGGAAGTGTCGCGCCCGGGGCTGAAGGTCCAGGCGCGGCCCGGCTACTTTGCTCCCAAGAATTTCCGGCAATGGACGCGCCAGGACAAAGATGTCCAGCTCCAGCAGGTGATGGATCTGGACGTGCCCTTCGTGGATCTCCCCTTCGCGGTCGATACTGCCTACTTCCGCCGGCCCGATAAGAAATACACAGTCGTCCTGGCCGCCAAAATTCCGGGCTCGCAGGTTTCATTCCTCAAGAAATCCGGCAAGCACGAGACCGAGTTTGACTTTGCCTGGAAGATCACCGACGCGCAGAACCATACCGCCGGGGGATTGCATGACACGCTGCCGGTGAAGATGACCGACGAAACCTTTGACGAAATCACCAGCGGCAACCTTCTCTACGAAGGTGAAATCACTCTGCCGCCGGGAAAATATAATTTGAAAGTCGTGGCCCGCGAAAATCAAGGGGGCAAGATCGGAACGTTCGAAACCTCTCTCGTCCTGCCCGATATTTCCGACCAGGGGCTGAGCCTGAGCTCGGTGGTGCTCTCGAACGAAGTGAAGCCCGCCAATCAGCTCCCACGGGCGCGATTCGATAGGGACAAGAACTCACCGCTCCAGGTGGGGAATCGCACCGTGCTGCCGAGCGTGACCCGCGTGTTTCGCACCAACCAGACCCTTTCGGTCTACTTGGAATCGTATGCCGGCAAGCCTCCGGCTCCCGCGACTGCGCAGAGCGCCGAGTCCGGGCCCGCTCCGCCGCCCTCCGTGGCGTTCGTTTTCCTCCGCCGAGGAAGGAAGTTTGCGGAAGCCGGGCCCTTCAATGGCAAAACCGAAAAGGGCTCCGCGCCAAAGGCCACGTACTTCGCGCAGATTCCCCTCGAGAAATTTCCGGTGGGGCGCTACACCGTGCAGGTGAACGTGCTCGATCCGGCGGCAGCGCGCGTGACCTTCACACGCCTGCCCATGGCCGTCGTCAAGCCGCCCCCACGCACTTCGCATGCCGGGGGCGGGTAAACAAACCCTTTCGGAAGCGTCCGCTCGGCGCACCTTCAATTGCTGGTTTTCTTCAGTAAGTCCTGGGCTAATTCCCGCCATACAACCAGTGGCCCAGGCCCAGAATCGAAGGAGAAGAAACAGGGACATTAACGACCAGGAGGTGGGGGACCCATGGGGAGAATTTTTGGCCTTGCGGTAAAGAGCTTGGTTCCGGCAGCAACATTTGTTCTGGCGGCGTCACTGGCGGGAGTGGCCCGCGCCGGAGATAATCAGCCGAAACTGAGCGGCCGATGGGAATTTAACAAAGACCAAAGCGACGATGCGCAGAAGAAGATTAGTGACGCGAGGCAGAACAGCCAGCGCGGCAGTAACAACAGTGGCGGTGGGTACCCCGGAGGCGGCGGTGGCTACCCCGGCGGAGGTGGTGGTGGTGGTGGCTATCCCGGTGGAGGGGGTGGATATCCTGGGGGTGGAGGCGGCTGGCCGGGAGGCGGGATGGGCTTGCCGGGACAACGAGGAGGCATGGGCCGCTCGGGAGGACAAGGCAATCGCGGGGGAAGCACCGTGAGCAGCGAGGATTGGGATCGGTTGGCCGAAAATCCAAGGTTCCTGCGGGTCGACCAAGGGTCTGACCAAGTGTTGGTCACTGACGACTCGGACCGCGCCCAAACCTTTCACCCGGATGGGAAAAAGCACGACGAAAAGGATGCGAACGGGAAAAAGGTTTCAACCAAAACCGAGTGGCAAGGCGCCGCACTGGTGGCCGAGACAAAATTAAGCCACTCCTCCAAGCTTACCCAAACATTCCGGTTGAGTGACGACGGCAAACAGCTTTACGTCACTTCACGCCTTGAGAACCCTTCCTTGCAAGGCGCCGTCAGCATTCAGCGCGTGTATGACCTGTTAGGCTCGAGCGCGCGGGAAGGCTCATCGCCGAAATAGGGTCAAGCCCAATCAAGGCACGACGCAGCACGAAGTCGTGACGGCCCGCACGAGTTGCCTCACGACCATGCCATCAGGAACCATTTTCGAGACGAAAACCGGCTGCTGTATGATCTCGCCGCGAAGCCCACGCTTGAATTTTGCCATGGTTGATGCTCCGACTCTATTTGGGCGGAATACGTTTGGGGCATCAGGCCGCTTGGGCCTTAGAATCAGCAGGAAGATCGAGTCTCATTTCGCATTCATCGCCGTCACGGCTCGTGGTGCTGAAGCCGAGTTTCCGGAATAGGCGGACAGCCCGGTAGTTCGAAAGCTCCGTGGTGAGGAAAACCTTGGTGAGCCCCATCGTGAACGCCCAAGCTATGGTCAACTCACTCAGCACTGTTCCCAGCCCTTCCTCTCGGTAGTCCTGAAGGACAAAAATCGTGAACTCGACCTCATCTTGGCGAATCGGGCAGAGGAGGCTGTGAGCAACAATCTTCTGGCCATCAAATGAGAGGAGTGCCTGAGAGCTATTCTGAAGCTGGTCCAACCAGCGGGTAATGCGCGGGACGTCCGAGGGAGGAAGTCCTTGTGCCACGCGCTTAGGTTCAAAGCTCGAGTACATTTCGACGAGCGTGGCAAAATCCTCGGAACCGTACGCCCGCACGGTGAGTGTCCGTCCCTTTCGGGTTTGGACCTCTGTGGGCTTAAATCCAGCTTGCGGGGCGCTCGTCATATACTCGAATCTACGTTGAGCACGCCGTCGGCCAAAGACCCTTGAATGAATTGCCATCCCCTTCCAACTGAAAGGAAAGGCTGTCGTTAACCCTTCCCCCGCGAAGCTGTGAAAAAATACTCAACCTCATCCCTCAAGTCGGGACCAAGGCGCAAAGGGTCGCAGAGAACAACTGCTTTGTTTTCTTTGCGCTTTCTAGAACTTTGTCCCGCCTCGCGGGATGAAATGCTTTTGCTCTTGGGGGGGATTATTTCACAGTTTCCACAGGCTGGGCTTAGAAGCGCACCAGCCCTCGTGTCTTAATGGGGCGCCAAAGGGTTGAGGGAAAACCCGCATAATTCAAGGCGAATCCGGCGGTGAGCTGGAGCCGCCGGTCATTCCCGTCCCGCCATGGCGGGAGGAATCCACCTTCCTATGGACTGACGTGGACCCCCGCTTACGTGGGGGTGACGCTCTCGCACCCCAACAAGGTGAAGCGGATCGCCGTGGACCCCTCCCGCGAGGCGGGACGGGGGTGACAACAACGGCGATTTTCATCTCGTTGGGTGGTCCCCAGGCCCATGTACACTTCAAATGACATCAGTACCAGCTTGAGCCGATGCGCGTCACAATGCTAAGCTCGACTGCATGGGTGAGGCAACGGCCAATCAGCCAGAAAGAGTCTCCGCGGTTGAACAATATCGCGCCTTGCTCGAGATATCTGAATCCATTGCCACACACCGGGACCTGCCTGCGCTCTTCCATGCCATTGCCCAGCGCCTTCATCGGCTTGTCAGCTTCGACTTTATCGGGTTGACACTCCCGGATGCGGATCGCCATACAGTGCGCCTCCACGTGCTGGAGAGTTCTCTTCCCACCGAGGTGAAGGAAGGCTTCGAATTCCCCATCGAGGAGGTTACCCAGGAAATAGTCTGGGAACAGCAGAAGGCGTTGGTGGTTGCCGACCTCGAATTCGAAACCCGTTTCCCCCGCAATGTGGAGTTGCTGCGCGGGGAAGGCATAAGGTCGTTTTGTTTGCTCCCTCTTACCACGGCTCAGCGGCGCGTGGGTGCGCTGGCCTTCGGGTCAGTAAAAAATGGGGCTTCCTACGGAGCCGACCTCGAATTCCTGCGGCACGTGGCTGCGCAAGTTGCGGTCGCCGTGGACAATGCACTGAACTTCCAGGACGCCCAGGTTTATCAGGAACAGCTTTCCCGGGAACGTGACCGCTTGCGGTTGCTCCTCGAAGTAAACAACGCCCTGGTGTCAAACCTCGACCTGCGCGAACTCCTCAAGGAGATCGCCGCCTGCTTGCGGAGAGTAATACGCCACGACTACACCGCCCTGGCTTTATATGACCCGGCCTCCCATGAGATGCGCCTTCGCGCATTGGATTTCCCCGAAGGTAAGGGACTGATCCAGGAGGAAATGGCCGTTCCCTTGGAAGGATCAGCCGGCGGCGAGGTGTTCACTACCCGTAAGCCCTTGCTGGTGGACGCGGCGAACGCCAACCGTTACCAATCCCCCATCGCTCGCTTGGCGCAGGCAGAGGGCCTTAAATGCTTTTGCATCCTCCCCTTATTTACATCAACTCGCGGCCTCGGAGTCTTGACCCTTGGCACCCTTGCCGAAGACTCATTCCAGCAGGAAGATATCGATCTCCTCGCCCAGGTATCCAACCAGATTGCCATTGCCGTCGAGAACGCGCTGGCCTACCGCGAGATCGCGGAACTAAAGAACAAGTTGGCGGAGGAAAAACTCTACCTGGAAGAGGAAATCCGGACCGAACACAACTTCGAAGAAGCGATTGGCGAAAGCGCGGCGCTGAAACGCACACTGAGTCAGGCGGAGACCGTTGCGCCCACCGACTCAACGGTCCTGATTCTGGGGGAGACAGGGACCGGCAAAGAGATGATCGCCCGTGCCATCCACGATCTGAGCCGGCGGCGAGAGGGCACCTTCGTCAAGATCAATTGCGCGGCGATCCCGACGGGCCTGCTGGAGAGCGAGCTTTTCGGCCACGAAAAAGGCGCCTTTACCGGCGCTATCGCACAGAAAATCGGCCGCTTCGAACTGGCTCACCACGGAACGCTGTTCCTCGACGAAGTCGGCGATATTCCTCTCGAACTTCAGCCCAAGCTCTTGCGCGTCTTGCAGGAAAGAGAGTTTGAGCGGCTGGGTGGAACCCGCACCACTCGGGTTGATGTTCGCGTGGTGGCTGCTACCAACCGCAACCTCGCCCAAATGGTCGAAGAGGACCTTTTTCGCCGCGACCTTTACTATCGCCTGAATGTTTTCCCCATCTTGATTCCACCCCTCCGCGAGCGCAGCGAAGACATCCCCTTGCTGGTGCGCTATTTCGTGCAGAAATACGCGCGTCTGATGGACCGCCGGATTGAAACCATCTCGGCTGAGGAAATGGACGCCCTCACGCGCTATCACTGGCCGGGTAATGTGCGGGAACTCGAAAACCTGATCGAGCGAGCCGTGATTCTTTCTCCCGGGCCCGAACTCCGTGTGCCCGTGGCTGAACTAAAACAGCCTTCCGAAGCTCCCGCAAACCTTACCTTGCAAGCGGCGGAGCGCGAGCATATGGTTCGAGTGCTGCGGGAGACAAACTGGGTGGTGGGCGGCCCTCGGGGCGCCGCCACTCGACTCGGATTGAAGCGAACCACGCTTCAATCTAAAATGCGGAAGCTCGGCATATCGCCGCGAGATCTTTAGCAGGATGCTGAAAAATCTTTGCAATCGCCATCATTCCGATACCGCAATTGCGGGAGAGGAATCTCGCCCCGGAAACAGAGGACTGGCGAGATTCCTCGCACCGGAATCCTGAACATGCTGACATGAGGATATTTGCCGCGGTTGATATCGGGTCCAACTCCGTGCGCATCAAGATGGCGCGAGTCATCCGCCACCGTCTTGAAACAATTCACGAGGACCGCGTGGTGACGCGTCTGGGCGAATCCGCTTTCCGTTTCGGAACCCTTTCGCCCGAAGCCATGGAAGACACCGTGAAAGTGCTCCGGCGCTTCTACCGCGATGTCCAGGATTTCGGCGTTGACCAAGTGCGCGTTGTGGCCACCAGCGCTCTCCGGGATGCGCCCAACTCGGCGGCGTTTAATGCCTGGGTGCATTCCGCAACCGGTTGGAAAGTGGAAACGATTTCCGGGCTGGAAGAGGGGCGTCTTATCCACTTAGGGGTTCTGGCAAATACCTCGCTGGGCGCCTCCCGTGTCCTCCTCATCGACCTCGGCGGGGGCAGTTGCGAGCTTACGCTCTCGGAAAAGGGGCACATCCGCGAGATGGTTAGCCTGCCTTTGGGTGCGGTGCGCCTGACTGAGGAATTCCTGCCTCACGATCCTCCCCGGCCCGTCGAGATTCAAAGGCTGCGCAAGGGTATTGCGGAGGAGCTCGACCGTGTCAGCAAACAGATCGCCGCAGCAAAGGTGAAGAACGTGTTGGCCACCTCGGGGACAGCCGCGGCAATTTCGGACGCGGCCCAAGCGGTCGAGCCCTTCGGCCCGAGGTTGAGGGCCGGGCAGATCTCACGCGCCGCGGTCGTAAGCTTTGCCGGACGCTTGGCCAAGCTGGACCTGAAGGGCCGCAATAAGGTGCCCGGAATCGGACCGCGCCGGGCGGAGATCATCGTGGCCGGCGCTTACGTCTTTGCGGAACTCATGGAGCGTTGCAACCTTCCCGGTTTTCGATATTCGCCCTTGGGGTTGCGGGACGGGCTGCTGGCCCAAATGCTGGCCGACCACGACCAAGCCACCGTTCCGCGCCGGCAAATCGAGGCTGAACGTGGTGACGCCATCCTTGCCATGTGCAAGCAGTACGGGGTAGACCTCAAAAGGGCGGAGGAAGTTCGACGCCTGGCAGGACAACTTTTCTCCCAACTGCGCCGGGTCCATGCGCTCCCGCCCGAGTACGAAGGCTGGCTCGTTGCCGCCGCCATGCTGCACGAGGTGGGCACCTTTATTAATCGGAGTGGACGCCACCGGCACACCTATTACCTGATCGCTAACTCGGAAATCTTCGGCTTCACGCTCGAACAACGCCACATCATCGCGGCCATCGCGCGCTATCTCGGGAAAACCCGCCCGAACCCGGTCGACACCCCTTTGAAAATCCTCAACAAGGAAGACGAAGAACTCGTCCCCAAGGCCGTGGTGCTCTTGCGCCTTGCCAAGGCGATGAGCCACGGAACCGATGGCAACGTTGTCAATGTGGCAGCGGAGGTCTATCGCGAGCACGTCATGCTGAAACTGACGGCCAAGGCTGATGCGGACCTGGAAGTCTGGATGCTTAGCAAGGAAAGGGCTTATTTCCGCGAGGTGTTTGGCCGCGAACTGGACATCGAGGTATTTTAGCCCGGCCCGAAACAAAGGGCTTGAAAGCGCGGCCAATGCCCTGTAGCCTTGTTTGTAAACCTATATAGAGCCCTGCCGCCTCGCGGCAGCGACTTCAGGGAGCCGAATATGCCAAAGCCAAAGGGCATCGTAATCAATGGGGTTCGATTCCGGCATGGAGAGGTGGACTGGGAAGACGCGCACGGTGCCAGTCGCGATAAGCTGCCTGACTTCGCAGCCATGCGTCAAGGCGGTCAGTATATCGGTTCAAAGATTACCTCCACCGGCCTCATTGCCAACATAGGAAAGTACCTTCTGGTGATTACCGAGAAAGATGAAATGCTGACGGAATTCGATTACACGTTGATTCCCCTACGCGCCAAGGTCCAGATCCGCTACAACTGAGCCACTCAACCAAAACCCTTTAACGCCGAGCTTGACAGTACTATTTTAAGCGGGTACAAGTTCTTCGAACCAGGGCCGAAGCGAAGCCCGTTTGGGCAGCAGGCCGGCTCTTCGCCCAGGGGGCCCGAGCATCGGTAGTGGGTCATTCGGTAGTGGTTCAAATTGATCTAGAGGCGGCTATACGCCGTCATTGGGCTCGCTGCTACAGGATCAAAATGACCCACTACCCGAGCTTCAATGAGGATTACAAAACTTAACATTCGTGTTAGTTTATTGCAACGGGCGTGCACGTTCGAGGCATCAAAGAACGGTGCAGGCAAGTGGTTGTTTGCCTAATAAGTCACTGCGGAGCGCAATCATGTGGTTTAAACGTCTGAGGCTTGCCCTTGGTCTCGCCTGCGTGTTGGCATGGCCAGCGTTCGCCGTTGGGCCTACGGGGACAATAGTCGGGACTGTCTCTGACCCCAGCGAGGCTGTTATTCCGAAAGTCCAGGTCACGGTTCGCAATCAGGGGACGAACGCTACCCGTGAAGTGCAGACCGACGGCGAAGGAGATTTCAGCGTTCCCCTGTTACCTCCGGGAGTGTACGAGGTCTCGGTTGAAAAAGGCGGTTTCCGGCGCAGTGTCTATAGCGGTGTCAATCTGAATGTTGACCAGACCGTGCGCGTTGATTTTATGCTACAAGTGGGCCAGTTGAGTGAACAGGTGATCGTCACCGAGTCTGTCCCCCTAGTGCAAACCGACACCTCGACTCTCGGCCAAGTCATCGAGCGCAAGCAAGTAAGTGAGTTGCCTTTGAACGAGCGCAATTTCCTCACTTTTGCGCTTCTCGTCCCAGGTGGGCAATTGCCTGTCGAAGGCTCTCAGAATTCCACCCAGGGCGGCGCCATCAGCGTCAACGGAGCGCGCGAGCAATCAAACGATTTTCTGCTCGACGGCGTGGACAACAACGATCTGTACATCAATCAATACAGCGTGCTTCCGTCGGTCGACGCCATTCAGGAATTCAAGGTGCAATGCAGCGATTACTCGGCCGAATTCGGGCGCAGCGGCGGCGCCCAAATCAATGTGGTGCTGAAGAGCGGCACGAATCAGTTTCACGGAAGCGGCTTTGAGTTCTTGCGTAACCGCCACATGGATGCAAAGAATTTCTTCGATCAGCCCGATTGCACACCTGATTCCATTTTGGGAACCTGTGCGCCCATCCCGCGCCTTGACCGGAACCAGTTTGGTGGGACGGTGGGCGGGCCTATCCAAAAAGATAAAACCTTTTTCTTTGCCTCCTACGAAGGACTGCGCCTGCGCCAGGCAACGACGCGGGAAGCCAACGTACCTTCGCAAACGGAACTCGCGGAGGCGACCGGCTTCTCGAATTTGTTGGGAATCGTCGGTTACCCTGAGAACCCCGCGGGCTTGGTCGCGCTCGGCCTCATTCCGGCGGCCAACGTCGCCACGCCGGACTTGACGGACTCTAATACCTACGTTGCCTCCCCGGTGATTCAGGACTCTGTCAACTTGCTGACCCTCAAGCTAGACCGCCAGACCGGTTCCAACAACACCTTTTCAGGCCACTATTCGATGTTCAATGAGAACCGCTTTAATCCTTACGATCCCGTCAATGCTTTCACAAGCCTGCCTGGGTACGGCAGCACCACCGTCAACCGAGCACGGAACGCCGGCTTCACCTGGACGCATGTCTTCAGCTCCCATTGGATCAACGAAGCACGCTTGGGCTATAACCGCCTAAGTGCCGCCGCTTTCCAACAGGACTATGGAACCAACTTCACGCAGCTACTGGGATTTCCGACCGTGTCCTCTAACCCTGTGGATTGGGGATACCCCAACGTGAACCTCTATGCCTTCGACGGCATCGGCGCGCCTGTGAACTACCCCGAAGTCCGCCACGACAATACCTATGAATTTGCGGATAACCTTGCTTGGAATACAGGACGCCATCAATTCAAGTTCGGAGCGGACATCCGCCGTTTTCAGTTGAATTCCTACCTCGACTTCCTTTCACGCGGTGATTGGTTCTTCAATGGCTACTTGGCGCAGGGCTTAGAGTCGGCCATAGGACAGTTGCCCTTGCCACCGACCATAACGAACGTCTGCCCGGGTGGGTTCACCGCCTGTCCGCAACAGGTCCTGTCCCTGGCCCAGCTCATGACCGGCGTTCCAGATTATGTTGTGACGGAAACGGGCAATACCGACAACGGACTGCGCACTACCGGCCTGGGAGCCTATGTGCAAGACGATATTCGCGTTTTGCCGCGATTCACCTTGAATGTCGGCCTGAGATGGGAGTTTAACAGCCCCCCCATCGAGATCCACAACCGGTTCAGTGTTCCTGACCTGAGCGCCAATTCTGCCACCTGCACGCCTCAACCCGACTGCGAGTTCATCCAGGCGGGCACTGACGGGATTCCGCGGGCCACCTACGGCAAGAATGTTCACGATTTCGCCCCACGCATAGGATTCGCGTGGCGGCCTTTGAAGACTGAGCGCTTTGTGGTCCGGTCTGCCTACGGCATCTTCTATGATGAGAACATTCTTAACCTCAACATTCTGCCGCGTTTCAACCCACCTTTTGTGGACATTTTCGCTTCAGTCAACTCGGGAACCAGTGTCATTCAGAACATCTTGAGCCAGCCGGGAATGCCGGAGCCCCAGGCCAATTTTGTTTCCCGAGACTTCCGCGACGCCTACATGCAGGACTGGAACGTTGACCTCCAGTACGAGGTGCAACCTAACTGGATGATTGACTTGGCTTACGTGGGCACCAAGGGCACTCATCTTCCCGCCACGCGCGACATGAATGAACTGAATCCTTTCACCCAGGCTACTCCCTACCCGCAATTCGGCTCGATTCTGGTGGTGGAGCCTCGTGCCAATAGTATCTACAACGCCTTGCAGTTCCGTTCCGAGAAGCGTGTAAGCCAGGGCTTGGCTTTCCTGGCTGCTTACACTTGGTCGAGATCGATCGACGACGATTCAGCGGTCTTCAGCGGAAGCGTCAGTTCGGGCGTGCCGCAGAATTCATATGATTTTCGCGCTGACCGGGGTCTTTCCGATTTCCAGGCCGAGCACCGCCTGGCGCTCAGCTATCTATATGACCTACCTCTAGGGGCTGGCCGGAAGTGGCTCAATAATCCCGGGCTCATAAACCGGGTATTCGGTTCCTGGCAAACGGCCGGAATTGCGACCATGCAGACCGGCAGCCCCTTTACGGTCAGCATGCCGGCCTCACAGGCTGGCACGTCTATCACCTCTTTTGGAGTCTCTGGCCGGCCGGACTTGGTGGGCGATCCAAACAAGGCTGGACCCGTGGCGGCAAACCCGGGTTGCTCGGCCCCAGCTCAAATTCACACGCCGAATATGTGGTTCAATCCTTGCGCATTTGCCCCGCCATCCATCCCTGGACCCAACGTCCCCGGAGCCTTTGGGACCGAGGGTCGGAACGTCTTAATTGGGCCGGGACTGAACAACCTCGACTTTTCAATGCTCAAAGAAATTCCGTTCCGCCACGAAGGCCGCCGGCTTCAGTTACGGTTTGAGTTCTTTAACCTATTCAATATTCCGCATTTCGATGTTCCTGGCCGCACCTTCGGGGAGTCGTCACTAGGCGTGGTGCAGTCGGCCAATGAGTACGGCAATAAGCCACCCCGACAGGTTCAGTTAGGACTGAAGTACGTCTTCTAAGAAGTTAACAGTCGACGGTCGACAGTTCCCAGTAAGAGCATCGGCAGCCGGCATACGACGTTGGAGGGGCACACCGTATGGATCGTTCAGAAGCCTGGAATCTTCTCTGTGAGTACACCAAGAATGAGAATTTGCGCAAGCACGCGCTGGCGGTGGAGGCGTGCGTTCGCGCTTATGCGCGGAAGCTTGGGGAGGACGAGGAGAAGTGGAGCGTTGTAGGCCTGATCCACGACTTCGATTACGAGGTGTATCCGAACGCCCCCGACCACCCGCTGAAAGGGAGCGAAATCCTGAAAGAGCAAGGTGTTTCAGAGGAAATACGCCGCGCCATTCTTGGCCACGCTGACTACACCGGAGTGCCCCGCGATACCCTGCTTGCCAAGGTCCTATTCGCATGCGACGAGTTGGCGGGTTTCATCACGGCCTGCGCCCTGGTGCGGCCGGACAGGATCGCCACCCTAGAGGCAAAATCCGTTCGCAAGAGGATGAAAGACAAAGCCTTCGCCCGCTCCGTAAGCCGCCAGGATATCATCAAGAGCGCCGAGGAGCTGGGTGCGCCCCTGGATGAACACATCACCTTCTGCATCGAAGCCATGCGCCGGATCGCGGACCAATTAGGCCTCACGCCTACTGCAACAGGGACCTCAATCAATGAAGCGTAGTTCCCCGGGCCTCCTGCTACGAGCCTGTTGTGCGAATAGCTCGATACGGCGCTCGGCTGTCAATTCCGCCTTTATGATGCATTATACTATCGCCTGAACTAATGGCTCGATACGGACTTCAGGGGGCGAGGTTTTTTCTGCCGATATTTCGGCGCGTGCCGAAATTACGGCATGCCTGCCTTCAGTGCGGAGCCAGCCAGGCCCGCATATTTCAATTAACTCATTTGTCTATAAACAGTTAGCGATAGCTAAAGTGAGGAGGACTTTGGTGGCATCCTTGCCTGTAACATCGGTTGGCGAGGTGAATCACCATCATGTTCCGAGTTACTACTAAAGAAGAACAACACGGCAGGGTCACTCTGAAGCTCGAGGGCAAGCTCGCAGGCCCGTGGGTGGATGAGTTCGAGCGTTGCTGGTGCTTAGCTGTTGAGAAGTGGAAGGACCTGGTTGTGGAACTCGAGGGCGTGACGTTCATCGATTCCAAAGGTAAGTGTCTACTGGCAAAGATTCACGGCCAGGGGGCAAAGTTGATCGGAGCCGGACTCATGACCAAGTCTATCATCGAAGAAATCGCGGGTTGTGGCGGGGAACAGAAGAAAGACGCGAATGGATCGCGTGGCTCCAAACACACCATCCTAAAGACTCTCGTCCTCCTGATCCTCCCCACTTTCCTCTGCTTTGGGAGCGCGCGGGGGCAAGACATTAACCCCCTGAAGCTGACGCTGAAAGAGGCAGTTCAGCTTGCGCTGAAGCAGAACCCTCAGGTGCAAATCGCCAACCTGAATCTGGCGCAGAGCGTACAGGATCGGAACATTGCGCGCGCCGGCCTCCTTCCGCAGGCTGATTTCGAGACCGTGGACAGAGCTGAGCGCTATAACATCTATGCGCTGTTTGGCAGCAAGTTCCCCGGGATTCCAGAGCACAGCGGCCCCTTTCAGTTTTTTCAGGCGGGCCCCAACTTTTCGGTCCCAGTGTTTGATCTCACCCTCTGGCGGCGTTGGCAGTCCGCGCACCAGGGTATTCGGGCAAGTGAAGCCCAGGAAATGGGTGTCCGTGAGCAGACCGCGCTGCTGGTGGTTTCACAATATCTGGGAGCCTTGCGCGCGGGTGCAGCGGTGGTGGCCGCACAGTCACGGGTCGATTTGGCGCAGGCCCTTTACGATCAGGCGTTCGACCTGCAAAAAAACGGGGTGGGCACGGGACTAGACACCCTGCGGGCCAACGTGGAGCTGCAAAACGAAAAACAGCGCCTCATCGAGGCGCAGACGCAGGAGGAGGTGGCCCTTTACGGATTGGTACGACTCCTCAACCTCGACCCGCACCAAAAGGTGGAGCTGGCTGACAAACCCAGCTTTTTTCAGACCCCGGAATTCGAGGCCAGCCAGAGCCTGGAACAGGCTCTCATAACTCGGCCGGAGATGAAAGCGTTGGAGGCGCGCGAGAGGATTACGGCGCTGGAGAAAAAGACGGCAAGCGAATCCCGGCTCCCCAGTATCAACTTCAACGGAAACTGGGCTTACCAGGGTCTTTCGTTGCCGAGTTCCATTCCCTCCTATACATTCCAAGTTTCTTTGGACGTGCCGATCTTCACCAGCGGCAGGATCCACGCCCAGATAGTAAGGTCGGACCTTGAGATCAAGAAAGTCGCACAGGAGAGAGCGGATTTACGCGACCAAATCGGTCTGGAGGTAAAGACCTCCGTTGTGCAACTCCAATCCGCGCGCCACGAGGTCGATGTCGCCAGCCTGGGTGTCAAGCTGGCTCAGGAAGAAGTGGCCCAGGCGCGTGACCGCTTCCAAGCTGGGGTTGCCAACAACATCGAAGTGATCACCGCGCAGGACGCGCTGGCGCGCGCCAACGACAATCAGATCGCAGCACTGTACGGCTATAACCAGTCACGCGCCGACCTGGCCCATGCCATCGGCCAAACCGAAGGCATTTACGCAAAGTGAGGTGGAAAGACCATGGAATCGAACGTCGCTGAACTCGAAAAAGAGACGAGCCGGGAGCCGTCAGTCCCGCCGCAGGAGCCGGAAAGACAAAACACGCCGAGTCGGTGGGCAGACCCGAAGTTTCGGCGGGCCTTCGTGTGGGCTCTGGCCGTGGTGGGCATTCTGATTATCACTCTAATCTGGTACTACCACAATCGGGTGAGCACGGACGACGCCGAGGTAGACGGGCACCTCGTTCCGATGGCTTGCAAGATCTATGGTGACATCGCCGAAGTGCGCGTGGATGACAACCAACTGGTCAAAGCCGGCCAGGTTCTGGTTCGCATCGATCCCCGCGATTACCAGGCGAGAGTGGACCAAGCCAAGGCTGCGCTGGCGCTCGCAGAAAGTCAGTCTCAGGCAGCTCAGGTGGGCGTGCCGCTGACCCAGGAAACGACGCAAAGTTATACCTCCTCAGCCGACGCGCAGTTAGCCAATGCGGAGGCGGAATACGATAGAGCCAAGACAACTTACGAAAAGGATTCCACCGCAGGGCTGGCTTTCGCGCGGGCCAATGTGGACGCGCGGCAAGCTGATAATGACCGCGCCCAGGCTGACCTTGGGCGCATGAAGCCCCTGGTGCAGAAGGAGGAAATCTCGCAGCAACAGTTCGATGCCTACCTGGCGGGCGCGCGTGTGGCTGAAAGCGAGTTAAGAGCGGCGAAGAACCAACTGACTGCCGCAGAAAGTGGGGCTGAAATCTCCAAGTCAGCGATGTTGGCAGCCAAGGCTAAAGTGGACCAGGCACGCGCCGGGGTCGAGCAGGCGCGGGCCAACCACAAACAGATTCCCATCAGGCAGGCCGATGCTGCTGCTGCGGTTGCTGGGGTCGCTCAGGCGAACGCCAACCTGGAAGCGGCCGAGCTGGAATTGAGCTACACCACCGTTGTTGCGCCTGTGGATAGCGTGGTGACCAAGAAGTCGGTCGAAGTCGGCCAGATCGTTCAGCCTGGCCAAAGCTTGCTGGTCTTGATTCCCCTTCAGGACATTTGGGTAACCGCTAACTTCAAGGAGACACAGTTGGCCAAAATCCGGTCGGGACAGAAGGTGGAAATCCATGTGGATATGTACGGCGAGACCTTCACTGGCCACGTGGATTCGATTGCAGGAGCTACGGGCGCAAGGCTCAGCCTTTTGCCGCCGGAAAACGCCACGGGCAATTTCGTCAAGGTGGTGCAGAGAATTCCGGTGAAGATTCTTGTCGACCCCGTTCCGCCGGACAAGGCCGTTCTCCGCCCCGGCATGAATGTGGACGCGACGATTATCACGAAATGAGGTGAACCATGTTCCGCGTAGTCACCGTGGCGAGGGAATACGGCAGCGGTGGTGGTTGCATTGCGCAACTGCTGGCAGACAGGCTGGATTGGAAGTTGCTGGATCGATGCCTGGTCGAGAAGATCGCGCAGGTCGCCAGGGTGGAACCCAAAGTGGCAGAGCAATACGATGAACGCCCCGATCCCTGGGTCAATCTCCTCGCTCGGGCGCTTTGGCAAGGGGGATCAACGCGGGGCACCATGACCGGCCCCATCCCCGAACTGTTTGATGCTGACACCATGGCCTCGCTGTCGCAACGCATGATTGAGGAAGCGGCGGACATTGGGAAATGCGTGATTGTTGGGCGCGCCAGCCAATGCATCCTCCAGAAGCGGGTCGATGTCTTTCATGTCTTCATCTACGCTCCCCGCGCCGAACGCCTGCGGCGGGTTCGAAGCCGGCATGCAAGCCGAGCGGAAAGTGAACTGGCCTTGGATGCGCGGGACCAGGAACGCGCGGCGCTCATCCGCCGCTATTTCAACCAGGACTGGTCCAACCGTCACCTGTATGACCTGATGATCTCCTCCAAGTTGGGGGAGGAAGTTGTGCTTTCCAGTATTCTGAGCGCCATGGGCGTTGGGCGCGACAGTCCTGCCGCAGCCCCGCCGGGAGATCGCTTCAAGGGCTGATCAGAACCCGTAGGTGGTGGGTGGGGGCGGGGTTTTCCCCACCTGCCATCCACCGCCTGTAGAGAATTGACCTTATGAGAAGTTTATTCGCCCGCGCCCGGCAAGGCGGGGTAACAAATCCCTGGGTGATCGCCCTGACGGTGATGCTGGCCACCTTCATGGAGGTGCTGGACACCAGCGTCGCCAATGTGGCCTTGCCGCACATCGCCGGCAACCTCTCGGCAGGCGTGGACGAGAGCACCTGGGTCCTAACCTCCTACCTCGTCTCCAACGCCATAGTGCTGCCGCTTACCGGCTGGCTCTCCTCGCTGTTCGGCCGCAAGCGTTTTTACATGACCTGCGTGGCCATCTTCACCATCAGCTCGTTCCTTTGCGGCCTGGCGCCGACGTTGCCCATGCTCGTGTTTTTCCGCATTCTGCAAGGGGCGGGCGGTGGGGCCCTTCAACCGATATCTCAAGCCATCCTGGTGGAGAGCTTTCCGAAACACAAGCAGGGCATGGCGATGGCCATTTACGGCATGGGCGTGGTGGTGGCCCCGATCCTTGGCCCCACGCTGGGTGGCTGGATCACGGACGATTACAGTTGGCGCTGGATATTCTTTATCAACATCCCGGTGGGCGTGCTTTCTCTGCTTCTCACCTACTTGCTGATTTTCGATCCTCCGTATCTGATCAGGAAGAACTTTCGGGAAATGAAGATTGATTACATGGGGCTGAGCCTGCTAACCGTGGGGCTGGGTTTTCTCCAGATTGTGCTGGATAAGGGCGAGCGGGAGGATTGGTTCGGCTCGAATTTCATCGTCGTGTGCACGGCGTTGGCGTTTGTCGGTTTGGTGGGAGCGATCCTGTGGGAACTTTACACCGATGATCCCGTGGTGGATTTGCGCATGCTCAAAGACCGGAACTTCGCCATCGCCACCTTCACCATGTTCATGCTGGGGTTCGTGCTTTACGGGACCACCGTGCTGCTGCCCCTGCTCTTGCAAACGCTTATGGGCTACACGGCTTTGCTGAGCGGACTGGTGCTTTCCCCGGGCAGCCTTGTGGTCTTGATCGCGCTGCCCATTGTGGGCCGCTTGACCCAAGTCATAGAGGCTCGATGGCTGGTGGCAATCGGACTCGCCATCACCGGCTTCTCGCTGCTGCACATGGCCCACCTCGACCTCGAGATGGATTTCCGCACCGCCGTTCTGGCCTGGACCTACTCACGCCTGGGCATGGCGTTTCTGTTTACCCCCATCAACGTCATGGCCTTTTACTTTATCCGGAAGGAGAAAATGAATAACGCCACGGGCCTCATCAACCTGGCGCGGAACATCGGCGGGAGCGTGGGAATTGCCAACGTCACCACCCTGCTCGCCCGCCGGGCCCAGGTGCATCAGTCCACCCTGGTCAGCCACCTGACCCCGCTCGATCCCGCTTACAGGGCTTCCCTGTCGGGCGCCAGCCACTTTCTCATGTCGCAAGGCTCGAACTCCGTGCAGGCCATGAACCAGGCGCATGGCCTGATCTATGGCAACCTGATCCGCCAGTCCAGCATGCTGGCTTATATCGACAGTTTCTGGCTTCTCGGCCTCACCTTTCTGGTCATGATCCCATTCATGTTTCTCATGAAGAAAATCAAACTCCAGGCAGCCCCCACCTCACCTGCACACTAGCGGATTGGTTTGCTGAAGGTATTTTCCCTACTCCGAAGAACTGGCAAGGGCTCTGATCTGTCCGCTGAAGGGGATCCGCGCGAATGCTTGAGGGTGAATCCACTCCTGTGTTAACGTGACGCTGTTTGGCATACTCTGAGCCCCGGAGGGGTGTCATAATGTGGCCCATGGAGCCAGCCATGGGATAGCATGAGTACACGACGGAGACAAGCCCCGGAGGGGCGACAGAAATGGCCCACCTTGCGTGGCAGACTGGCTACACGGCCTTTAGCGTCAGCCATTCCAACTTGGTGTCCGTCAAGAATTACATTGCCAATCAGGAAGCACACCATCGGAAGATGACTTTTCAAGAGGAGGTTCTAGCCTTCTTGAAGAAACATGAGATTGAATATGACCGGCGTTACGTCTTTGACTAAATCCAGCTCGATTGTTTCTGCCGCCCCTGCGGGGCTTGACCGAAAATGTCGAACCACCCGCCTCATCCCAGTGCTGGCGCACTGGGCCACATTCTTTCGCCGCATACGCGGCTTCGCCTCAGCTCCCAATATGTCGAACCAGGTATTTCAACTGGATGCCTGCGCGGCAAGGGAGTGTACAGAGGGTTTTTCCGCGGGGCGCCGCAAGGGATACAGGGCTGCCCATGCAGTCGCGATGGCCGCCCTGCTCGTCGCGCTTTCATCCGCGCTGCCCGGCGCGCCCGCGCTTTACGCTCAAACGGTAGGTCCCAACGATTCGTCGCCAGCCGCGAGCTCCGCAGAGGTTTCCCAGGTGGTTGATTCCGCTGCGAGCGCGGATGAGTCCCCGGCGAAGCCAGCCGCGGGCGATCCGGCGCCGAGCGATGGATGGCTAAACTCCTGGCTGCGCCGCGTGGCTGAGGCGCGCGCCGAACAGCCGCACACGGCGGCGCCGCTGGTGACCACGCACAATGAACTTGTGCAGCAATTCCGTTACGACGGTTACGTGCAGCAGGATCCAAACGGCACTTGGACGACAAACGCCGGTACCGGGAGGGGCATGGAGATTATTCCGAACACCCGCCTGGAGGTGGCGTTCGCTATGCCACCCTATCTGACGCATCAATCGAGCGTCCCTGATGGGTCCGGAGATTGGTCGTTTCTGATGAAGTTCCGTGCCTTCTCCGCCCCGGAGGGTAAGGGCGCATACTTCGTCGGCTTTGTCCTCAACGCTGCGTTCCCGACGGGCAATACGGCGAATAGCACGGGCCATGCTGTGTGGAGTCCCGCGGTGGCTTTCGGGAAGGGCTGGGGCAATTTTGACGTCCAGAACACATTCGGCGGGACGCTGCCGCAGACGGGCGCGGCTGTTTTGGGGCGGACGATCGTGCTGAACGACGTGGCTCAGTACCGGATCAAGCGAGTCATTTGGCCGATGCTGGAGGCGAATTCCACCTTTTGGTCCGGCGGGCACAATGCAGGCAAGAAACAGATGTTTCTGACGCCGGGGATTGTCTTCGGTTCGTTTCGAATAAAGGAGCGGCTGCGCATTGCGGTGGGCGCGGGAGAGCAGATCGCCGTCACGCAATTCCACACTTACAATCATCGATTCATTTTGTCGTTGCGACTACCGTTCGGGTGAGGAATCAGCGGCCCCCTGAATTGACCTCGATTGCGCGTCACTCGCCACCGCCAGCAAGCTCTCAGTAGTCAGTTCTCAGTAATCAGTTCTCAGTAATCAGTTCTCAGTAATCAGTTCTCAGTTTTCAGCTACTGGCTTTTGGCTTCTGACTTCTGATTTTCGATTGCTCGTCAATCGTCACTGATTTTAGACCGCGCCGGGGGCGACGCGCCGGATTTCGGAGACCTGGTCGAAATCGGAATCCACGCTGACCACGGTCTTTATTCCATTGCGTAACATCGTCCCCACATGGACGGCATCTCGCACGGACAGCCGTGGGTACTGGCGGATAAGCTCGCACGCCCCCACCACATCATCGCGCGTCACCGCCAAGAGGTCCGGAAACAGCGAAGTCAAATGCCCCGCCAGCTTCAGAGCGTCCTCTCGCCGCCCGCGTCGTGTGAGCACGCAAAGAATCTCCTGGACCACTTCGGAGTTGATGGTGGCATCGAGGGTGCCATCCGCGACGCGCCGCAGGACTTTAGCGCAGGCCTCTCGCAGAGGATGAGAGGCGCCGGCGGCGTACAAGAAGATGTTGGTATCAAGAAAGACCTGCATGGGCGGCCTCGATTTCCTTCTTTGCTTTCTTCCAGTCGATCTTCGGCAACTTGAGATCGAGGATAGCCTCGACGAGAGGTTTTCGGTCCGCTGGCGCCTTGAGATAGGATTCTCGCACCGCGCAGCGAATCAACTCCGCCACCGAAGTTTTCCTTCGCCGCGCCAGAGCGCGCAGTTGCTTGAACTCGTCCGGGTTCATCAAAAGCTGGGTGCGCCGAGTGGCCGCCATTTCTCACTCCGTAATGCTCATGCGTATGAGCATGAGTATGCCAGCAAACGGTGAGCTTGGGCAATTGTGTTGCAGCAAAGGAATGGGAAGAAATACCATAAGAGGAGGGCCGCAGACTTGTGGTGCGGTCTGCACGGCCCGCCAGTTCTCAGCAATCAGCTCTCAGTTTTCAGCTACTGCCTTCTGGGTCCTGCCTTCTGGCTTCTGATTTCGATTGCTCGTCACTCGCCACTTGTCACTCGTCACTGATTTTACAGCCTCTCGTCCGGTCCCGCTCCGGCTGGGCGTTCAGCCATCGCACACATCTCAAACAGCGGCACGGGTGCGCTGCCCGTTGATCAGTAGTGATCTAGAACTCGTCGAATGGTCCCAGTCCCTCAACCCCGTAAAGCATCTCGGCTTCCCAATTCACCGCGAGCCCGATAGTATTCAGACAATCCTCGAAGGTAACAAGAAGCTGAGCTTGAGCTGAAGGTTGTAAATAGGCAGGGGCTCCAGTGAGGAGATCCCGCGCCAGTCCTCGAACGAATGAAACCATGTCGTCCGGAGGAGTGCGCCCGGTGAAACTGAGTTGCTTGGCGAGCATCGCCTGTCGAGCTAGTTCGGCGAGGCGATGGGACTGATCTGACGTCGGCATAACGACAGGCAAAAGGCGGAGGTCCCCGATCTCCCATTTCTGTGTGTGTTTCACAAACTTCATTTTAAAAAAGCTGACCACATCCGAGTTTAACAGTGACAAGAAGGCGAGGGGATCGAAGACGTCATGCCTCGGTGTCAATCGCATGCTGTCAGCATCAAACACGCAGGGTTCCTGGTAGCGGGCCTTCATGGCGACGTGATTCGCGACAGCAGTCCAAGTCACGCCGGGCGTAAAGAAAAGCGAATGCCCTTGCCAACGTGCCGAGGAAGCAGTCGAAAGCCACTGGACAGATTCCGAAGACCAGTTGATAAAGAGCGGATCGTTGTCACTCCAGCGGTTGCCAGCCGGGTCGCCCTTTCGGTAAGGAACCCACTGGGCATGCCCGCTGAGGCCGTTATATATCGTCGCGATGCGTGGAGCGTCAGCGGGATCAGGGTAAAGCTCCCGCGAGTGCAAGCCGAGCGATGTCCTGGGAACAAGGGGGCGCCTGGGCCTCCCTGTGCTGTGCCTTTCGTTTTCGCGGCGCCACCATGCGTCCAGTTCTAAGCAGAGCTCGCAGAAAGCGGCATCTGGCAGATCGTCAGCCGCACGCAGGGAGTCTCGTCTGACCTTGCCGTTTTTCAGGGCTAAAGTTTCGTGTCGAATTTCTGTGAATCCGGTCTGGGATTGCTCCCAAAATTCGTCCAGATGAGCTTCTGACTGCCATAAGCCGAGTAGGGTCGATTTTCTGCGCGTCCATGTGTAGAGGAAGTCGTCGGGCGTTGCAACCAGCTCCGGTGATACAACTCGGTAGAGGTCAGTCCTCCCGAAGCCAAGAATTCTAGCCGCATCGAACTCTGCCTTGAGTTTTTCGACGCATGCTTCCCAAGCAGGGACATCCGCAGTTGGATTTTTGCTGTCTCCGCCTTCTCTCTTAAGTATATCTAAAAAAGCGCGCCTTACGTTTGGCTCGTTGAGCCAAAGGCGTGTCAGCCTTTCCCTCCGCGCTTGCACTACTCTGGCCTGCGGTGTCCCATCGAGGTATCCAAGGAAGCGGCCGTTGTTGCCGGTACGCATACCCTGCGCCCCTTCTGCAATCAAGCCAACCAACGTGACATCGCCGGGCTTCAGCGACGCCTGGTACCGTCGGATACTGTCTACGTTGTCGGAGAAGGCATTCGAGCTCTCAATCCGATCCCACCAATCCGTAATTAACTGCTTGACCGGTTCATTGAATCGCTGATAAAGCTCTATCGCGGCTGGCACTGGTTCGAAGAACGCCCGACGGACAGAACCCCGGTACAGTTTCGCGGGTACCTGATGCAATCGCAGACACCCCTTTGAAGTGTGGCGAAGGCCAAGTTCGTCGGCTCTTCCTTCGAGCTCGGAAATATCCAAACTCTCTAGCTCCTTATCTGGCTTACTCGAGTCAGTTTCGAAGCTAGCTTGCACGAAGATTAGTGTGTCCTCATCACCCATCGGACTCTTGCTTGCAACAAATAACGCAGCATCAACTGTGGCGTCGAAAGGTCTGCACTGCCCCAGGTGAGTCAGCCTGTTACCCTGAATCAACTCACGCATGGGTAACTTGCCTGTTAGAGTGAAAAAGGTGTCCGAGACTATGAAGCCAATCATGCCTCCGGGGCGGAGCAGAGCAAACCCAAGGTCAGCAAAGTGAACATAGAGATCTTCACTGGACCCAGCGCGGCGTCCTAAGGCAACGCGCCACTTCTCTTCGCTACTTGTGTGGGTCGAGACATACGGAGGGTTACCCAATATGGCGTCGAATCCACGGTTGCTCTCAGGTCGCAGCAAACCGTCAGGCAGATAGAAGACGTCCGGAAACTCTAGCTGCCAGTGGAAAGGCTGAAGCAATTTTTTCTTGTCTGAAAGGGTTTCCTTCAAGGATTCGCGAAGCTCTCGCAGGTGCGCCCTTTCGCTGGGAGTGAGCGCATTTGGGTCAAAGGCGGCAAGCGCGAGGGTGCGATAATCTAGATGATCTATTTGGAGATCGTCAAAGGCAGAAATCCAAGTATCGGCTACGGTGAGGAAAGGCTTCAACATTGCCCGGACTTTCTTCCACTGGGCCTCCTTCATCTTCACGATTTCCATTTCAGTGCTGGCCCGCATTTCGATGTCAACATTTTGCTTGATGACTTCCCGTATTGCCTCTGTCAGAGTCTCACCAATTTCAAAAACGGCCTTTTGGGCATTTTCTTCGGAAATGAAGGGTAGCCGTCGAAGTTCTTGCGCACGAGCACCGAGAAGCGCATTGCCACAACACAAATGATGATCAAGAAAGCTGAGTGGCTCGTCCACGGCAATGCATGTTAACCACAAGGAGAGCTTGGCAAGTTCAACCGCCAACGCGTTCGTGTCTACTCCGTAAATGCATGCTTCAACTACGCGTCTCCTCCAGTAGGAAATCTCAGCTTGCTCTTGCGAGACCCCTGGCGGGACGGGAATGAGCCCATCGGCAATTATCTGCTCACGGGAACGACGGGACTGACCAGTCGCCACTATTTGCTCCGTCATTCTACGTGTCGTCGCGTGTTCGAAAATCCTCTGCGCCAAGAATTCCGTCGCTCGAACGAGAAAGTGTCCGCTTCCCATTGCAGGGTCAACCACGTTAAGCCGAAGCACGGCGTGCGCGAATGAGTTGTCACGTCGCCTTTCTGAGGACTTTGACCTGATTGCAGACTGGATCTCCGGCTTCGCTTCAATTTGCGCGAGGAGTGGGGTGAGTGTTTCGCGGACAAGGTAGACTACGACCCAGTCGGGTGTATAGAAGATCCCATGACGTTTATTTTCCCCACGCTCATTTACTAGCTCGAGACGCCCGTTAGGCCGTTTCACGAGGCGGCCACCCAGTAGTCCTTCGTAGATGTCGCCTAGTACTACTACGTTACGTTAAGGTGGACGGTTTCGTTTGCGAATTACGCTGCCACAATACGCGCACTCTCCGGTCCAGGTAAACAACAGGCGTTGGATCTCACGACGCGTCTGTGGCA
>Ga0182027_10000718_pt1 | contig 56497 bp, 66 predicted proteins | sample 712E1DmetaG_FD_121300 | JGI IMG/M metagenome (GOLD analysis project Ga0182027, IMG submission 121300) | Permafrost microbial communities from Stordalen Mire, Sweden - 712E1D metaG (Illumina Assembly) | ecosystem: Environmental > Terrestrial > Soil > Wetlands > Permafrost | place: Sweden...
CTCCGGCTTTATGCAGTTTGTTACCATTCTACACACAGAGTTTAGTACTGAACTGGTGGTTAGCCTTTATTCAGGGCTGGATTGTCCAGCTTGTTAATGCCAGCTTCGCCTGGCACACTCATTGGCCCCTCCTTGTTTTTATTGAAAAACAAAAATTCTTTTCAATTAATATACGAGTCCTGGGCAAGGAACCTTTAATTATTCGATTCATGCTCCGTTTTTATGTTCACTGTGGTGAACGATGTGTTTACTATTGTTGAGGTATATTCTTTTTAAGATTATATGGCGTATCATTCTCAAGTATCCTTCCGTGATCGATAATTGCCACGTTGTCGCAGATTTCTGCCTCATCCATGTAATGAGTGGTGAGAAAAATAGAAAGTCCATTGTGAACGTTAGCGGTTCATTGTGAGAGCGCCAATGGCGGGACAGGCACATTTCTTGCTGGTTGAATTACTACATCATCAATTGTGATTTCAGCTTAAGGCTAAAATCCTAAAATCAAAAAGAGGAGGAAGTCATGAATAACCAATTCTTGACCCATAGCTTTACGGTGGATAAGACCCCTCTTGAAGTCTTCGACGCCATCAATAACGTTCGGGGGTGGTGGTCGGGACAAATCGAGGGGAAAACTGAAAAACTCGGGGATGAGTTCACTTATCAATACGAAGACCTTCATCGCAGCACGCAGAAAATCACCGAGTCCGTTCCGGGTAAAAAGGTCGTCTGGACGATTTCAGACAGCTACTTATCCTTTGTCGAAGATAAAACCGAATGGAACGGTACAAAAGTCATTTTTGACATCTCTCAGAAAGATGGCAAAACCGAGGTCTGCTTTACCCACCAAGGTCTAAGCTCCAAGCAAGAATGCTTTGATGCCTGCAACGATGCTTGGGGTTCTTATATCATGGGTAGCTTGAAGAACCTAATCACCAAGGGCAAGGGGCAGCCCAACAAAAAAGAAAAGATCATTGCTTAAGAATATGCCATATCAATTAACGAAGGAGGCGGGACATGAGAAAAATAATCGTCTTATCAATGATTACATTAGATGGAGTAATGCAAGCGCCTGGTGGACCAGAGGAAGATGCATCAGGCGGTTTCAAATATGGCGGTTGGGTTGCACCTTATTTTGACGAAGTTGGTGGTGAGGTCATCGAAAAACAGATGAAACCTGCAGATCTTCTTTTGGGCAGAAAAACATTTGAGATTTTTGCCTCCTACTGGCCGGAGCATGAAAATGAATGGCCAGGTATCAATGACGTCAAAAAATACGTCACGTCCAAGACAATGAAAAAGTCAGATTGGAAAAACTCAGTTTTCCTCAAAAGCTTGCCAGATATCAAAAAGCTCAAAAATTCAAAAGGTTCTGACATTAAAGTTTGGGGTAGTGGTAAGCTCGTTCAATTGCTACTTAAAAATGATTTAGTGGACGAACTCTGGCTCAAAATTCACCCATTGACTCTTGGTAAAGGAAAAATGCTGTTTGACAATGGCACGATTCCGGCAGCATTTACATTAATAGAGAGTTCTGTTACGCCAAGCGGAGTGATTATTGTCAATTACAAGAGAGCTGGAAAAGTCAAGATAGGTACTATTGGGGCTTAAGGCGGCTAACCTGTTAATAATTCACCAGACAAGCTGAATTTCTTCAGCAGGTGCTTCAGATTATTGACGTTCCAGCAGTGGCATTGAAGGGTAGCGGGTGCAATACCAACCCGCCGCTTCGTTCATGTCGCGCTGCCTTCTCTTGCCGCCGGATGAGCGGAAAACCCGCAATCACTATCATCCGAACATACCGTATTTGCCAATTACTACGGCCTACCAGGCGTTAGCGTTCCTTGTGGCTTTGATACACGCGGTCTTCCCTTAGGCTTGCAGATAGTTGGCAAACCTTGGAGTGAAAGTATTGTCCTCCGACTCGCTCATCAATATCAACGGGCAACAGTGTATTTTAAAGAGCATCCGACTGAGTAGCGTTCGACTCTTTGCAATAATAGGCCGATAACGATTTTTGAGAAATAACGCCTTGGGCGTTCTAAAACAAACTCTTCCCGCACTCCATGATTTTATCGCTGGCAGGCATGACGAGCCCTTGCGGCGCACAGTTGACGGCGCGTTCGTAAAGCCATGAACCGCGCGTGGGGTCTTTCAAGCAGGAATATATTTTCGCGGCCGCGCACAAAACACGCCAGCGGTCGGAGAGCTCGCGGGATTTGTCACCGAACGCGAGGGCTTGGTCAATGAGGTTTTTCGCTTCCTGATAATCGCCGAAGAAATAGTATATTCCGGCGCTATAGTAGCACATAAGGGCCATGGAATTGAAGGCTTTTTGTTTTTTATATTCGGAAAAAGCTTCTTCGAAATAATTAAGCGCTTCTTTTCCATGATCGCGCTCCCACAGCAACCGGCCGTGGATAAAGAGCCAAAGCGCCTTGTCGTTTTTTTCCATGGACCACGACGATCCTTGTTTATAAAGGACAAAAGCGCTGTCCAAGTTTCCCTCGGCGCACAAGCAGAGCGCCGCGAAACCCGCGCTTCGGCATGCGGCAAGCGTGTCGGACAACAATAAATAATCCCGGTTACACGTTGAAAAATACGCCAGCGCGCTATCGAATTCGTCAAGTTCATACCAACAGCGCCCCAGGTTGAATTCATACAAGGACGCCTGCCCTGGAATATCGTATCGGCGCGCTTCGGCCAGGCCTTTTTCATACGACGCGATTGCATTAAGCGGCTTTCCCTGGGCAAATAAATCATAGGCCTGCGTGCCGTATACATAGCCGTTATACCAATAGGGGCTTTTGCCTTTTAACGGACTGGCGCAGTTTATAAGCAGCGCGCACAAAGTTAATAAAAATGTTTTTTGCATAAGGTTTCTTGGCGTAGCTAAGCTTTCGTTTGGGCGCACCCTGAGGTTCTCGAAGGGCGCAAGGGATGATATTTCTAATGCCCCTCGTCAAGCACAGGGTCTTTTTGCCCTTGCACCGAACTTTTTATCAACCAATTATTTTGCAACGCCTTGAGCAAAAGCTCGACCTCCGATATGTCCGATTGCACCTTCGCCATGAGCGCCGGAACGTCCTTCACGCCCTTGTTCAGGCCGTTTACCAGGCCGTTGACGTCGGTCACGAGGCCGCTTATTTTCCCCGAAATTTCCTTGACCGAATCGGCTATCTGCCTTCCCTTTTCCCCGATGTCGCCGACTTTATACAGTATCGTATCGACCTGCTTGAGCGTACCGTTCGCGTGCGCCACGAGGTTATTGGCGTTCCTGCCGATTTGCTGGGCGATATCGACCAAGGTGTCCTCCTTCATGATCCTTCCCACCGAACCCTTGCCGTCGAGGATGTTCTGCAATATTTTTTGAAACGTATCGATGGTTTTACTGACTTGCTCGATGGTCTTTGCGATCGGCGCCATGACCTCGCCCTCCAGCGTGTCGCCGCTTTGCGCCGGGCGCGAAACCTTCGACCCGCCGGTAAGCTCTATTTCCCAATCGCCGATGGCGACATTTTTCTGCTGGAGCCTGGCCAGGCCGTCTTTCTTGACAAGACGCATGCAATCGCGCTTGACTTTCATGGTCACGTCGATATACCCCGCGCCGTTAAGCCGCACCGATTCGACATACCCCACCTTTATGCCTAAAACGGTCACCGCGGCGTTTTTCCCGAGGCCCGCGGCATTGTCGTATTTGACGAACAAATAGGAAGTCTTTTCAAGATACGACATTTTTATCAAGGTATATAATAAAAACGCCGGAAGCAGCACGAGGGGAATAAGGATAAAAAGCCCCACGAAAAAATTCCGGTGCTTGCGGTGGAATTGTTCGCTTGATTTAACCATGGTTTCAGGTCGGTTTTTCATAGCATTTCCCGAAAATACCCTACCGCCTCCGGTACGGGCGCGCCGCCCGTTTCTCCGGTATCGTTGAGGTCGAAAAGTCTTCCTTCCTCCAATATTTTTATCGGGCATTGCATGCCGCGCATGGTATTGACGTCGTTACAGACCATGCAGACCGTGAGTTTCTCCGTCTCGCGAACATGGTTAAGGACGCTGGCGATGCACCGGGCGGTAAACGGATCGACCCCCGCGGTCGGCTCGTCCGCGAAGAGAATTCGGGGGCCCAAAATCAGCGCCCGCGCCAAGGCCGCGCATTTCGATTGCCCGGCGCAAAGCTCGTTGGGAAACTTCCGGTCCACGTTAAAAAGCCCCAATTCGTCCATGATGTTCTTGACCTTTGCGCGAACGTCTTTTTCCGGAAGGCCGGTATGGTAGCGAAGCGGCAGCGCGATGTTATCGAAAATCGTGAAGTTATGGATGAGCGCGTGTTTTTGGAACACGAAACCGGTCCGCTTACGCGCGGCCGTCATTTGCTCATGATTAAAACCCGCGATGTTACGCCCCTCCCACGATACCAAGCCCGAATCCGGCGCCCGTAGGCCCGCGCAAAGCTCAAGAACGGTGCTTTTCCCGCATCCGCTTCTTCCGCTGATAATGAGCGCTCCCGCTTCGGGAATGTTAAACGAAAGGGCATTCAGAAGCGCCCCGGCGCCGTAAGAAAAACCGACCTTGGTCATCGATAAAACGTCCGTCATGGTCCCCAGCCTTAAATCATGCCATTGCGGAGGCGAATTTTCAATGTATTAACCTATCATTATGCCGCGTAAAAGCCCACAGTCACCACCATGTTGATCATGATCGTGGCGATCATCGACGTCACCACGGACTTTCGCGCGGCCTGCGGAACTTCCCGTATATTTTTGACCGCCAGCCCGTAATGGCAACTCACGATGGCGATGATCGACCCGAAAAGAACGTTTTTTACCATGGAAATGATCAGCTCTTTTGCCGTCAGGGCGTCAAGCACCGTGCTTAAAAATATTCCAAAGGGCAATTCAACGTTGAGCTGCGCCACGAAATACCCGCCGATGATCGCGATAATATCGAAATACACGGCGAGGCAAACCATGGAAACGACCATCGCGACGAACGCCGGCATAATGAGAAAACGGACCGGGTCGACGCCCATGACTTCCAGGGCCGAGATTTCCTTTGATACGCGCATATTGCCGATATAGGTGGCCAGCGCGGACCCCGACCTGCCGATAACGACAAACGACGTGAAAAACGGGCCTAATTCCCGGATCACGACGATGATCAGAATATTGCCGAAATACGCGCCGACGCCGAATTTCGGCATATTGTTCGTGGCCTGAATGATGATGGTGATTCCGCAGATTAGCCCGATGGTCCCCACAAGCCAGAACGCTTCCACGCCGGTAAAGAGCGTCTGGCTTATGATCTGTTTGACCGCCGAAGCGAGTCCGCGTTTGCGGACCTTGGAAATTTCGATGATCGTATCGTAGAAAAGGCCGACCATGTCGAACACGGTCCTGAAAAAAGACCACGCGAAATTGCCGGTATGTCCGACGATCCGGTCGAAGGCGTTCATGGTTGCAACCCTTCCGAAGTCCACCGGGCAAAGCGCCGCCAAAACAAATCGCGATACTCGGGTTGATTGACCGAGTAGACAAGCGGATCGAAGGTCAAACCGAGGGCCTTGACAAACAATCTTTTTTGCTCGGCCGCCGCGCTTTTCGGGAGCTTGTCGCACTTAGTAAGCACCGGAAACGCGGGAAGCCCCGCGCGCATGAACCACTTCCCCGCTTCCAAATCAATCGCCAGCCCCGGGTGGCGTATGTCCAAAAGCCAGACTACGCCCCGGAGGTTTTCCCGTTTTACGCAATAATCTTCGATGAGCGCGCTCCACCGCGCGCGTTGGGCCTTCGCGGTTTTAGCGTAGCCGTAGCCGGGCAAATCGACCCACACCGTGCCGTCGCTTACTTTAAAAAAATTCGCCAGCGTGGTTTTCCCCGGTTTATTCGAAACGCGCGCCAGCCCCTTGTCGGAAAAAACATGGTTAATAAACGATGATTTTCCCACGTTCGACCTTCCCATGACGCAATACTCGGTCCCGGCCGAAGGCGGCAGGTCGGAAAACCGGGCGGCGCTCATGACGAATTGGGCTTTTATTATTTTCATGATTTTCTCCGGCGCTTATTCATTGTACCACCCTGAGGAGGATTTCGGCAAGGTCGTCTCTCTGAAGTTATGATGTTTTTTTCGCATGGAAAATATATATTGTTGAATACATTTTTTTCTTTTAAAATAAAGGACGGACCATGGTTATTCAGGACGCCATCCGCCGGGTGACGGCGGGTATCGGGCTTTCGGTATCCGAAGCGATCGACGTTTTTTCCGAAATCATGATCGGCAAGGCCACCGACGCCCAGATCGCCGCTTTTATCGTGGGCCTTCGGATGAAAGGCGAAACGCCCGAGGAAATAACCGGGGCCGCCACGGTCATGCGGGAAAAAGCCACCCATGTTCTGCCCGAAAGCCGCGCCCACGTCATCGACACCTGCGGCACGGGCGGCGACGGGGCGAACACCTTCAATATTTCCACGGCAACGGCCTTTGTGGCGGCCGGAGCGGGCGCGGTGGTCGCCAAGCACGGCAATCGCTCGGTTTCAAGTAAATGCGGCAGCGCCGACGTGCTTGAGGCGCTCGGGGTCGATATTTCCGCGGGGCCCGAAAAAATGAAAGAATGCCTCGACACCATAGGCATTTGTTTTCTTTTCGCCTCCTCTTTGCATCTGGCAATGAAATACGCCATTGGCCCGCGTAAGGAAATCGGCATCCGCACTATCTTCAACATTCTGGGCCCGCTAACCAACCCCGCCCTCGCCCCGGCGCAGATCTTAGGCGTTTTCTCGGCCGACCTCACCGAGACCATGGCACGGGTCCTTAAAAACTTGGGGTCCCAAAAGGCCTATATAGTCCATGGCCTTGACAAACTCGATGAAATTTCGACCTGCGCCGAGACGCGCGTTTCCGAACTGTCAAACGGCGCGGTCGCCACCTACCTCATCACGCCGGAGGATTTCGGTTTCAAGCGCGCCCGCCATGAAGACCTGTCGGGCGCCGGCGCGCGGGAAAACGCGGACATTATCGTAAGCGTGCTTTCCGGAAAAAAAGGCCCGCATCGCGACATTGTTCTCATAAACGCGGCGTATGCGATTGCGGCCGCGGGCCTGGCCGAAAGCCCGCACGCGGGACTTGCCATGGCCGCCTCTTCCATCGATTCGGGCGCCGCGCGGAAAAAACTGGACCTTCTCGTGGAAAAAACAAAAAAAATATGATCAAACGTTTCGTCAAATACGGCTTTTTGGCCGCGCTTCTTTTAGGCGGTTGTTATGGCGATTTTTATTCAAAAAACTGGGCGAAAACCACCCTGCGCCATAAACCGCCGCTCACCGTGATTAAAGGCGTTTTGGACGTGGGGTTCACGGAAAATAGCGGCATGGTTTTCGGCATTTTAAATGACGGCCGCGCGCCAAAAACGAAAATGCCGCTTCTTGTCCTGCGCATCGTCATCGTGGTAGGGGTCTCGGTCTCTATTTTTCTTAGGCGTAAAGAAACCCTGTTTTTTCTCACTGCGCTCGTTCTGATCGTGGCGGGCGCCTGGGGCAATATTTATGACCAAATGACTTCGGGCCATGTGGTGGATTTCATTCACATTCACGGGGGGAAGGTTTTGGATTGGCCGTTCTTTTTCAACCTGGCCGACGCCTATTTATGCCTTGGAATGGGGATATTGCTTTTAAGGGGATTTATGGCGAAGAAGTAGGGGCGTCGCGACCGCGCCCTTTTCGAATATTATTCGGTCATCTCGGGGAAATATAACCTGCATTCCTCAATAAGCTTTTCGATGGAAAGCTGCCCCGGCGCGTTGGCGTGCGTGACGAAGCCGTAGGAAAAGAGCGACCCGAACAGCATGGACAAAACGCGCGACACGGTCCCGTATTCCCCCATCGAAAAAGCCACGACGTTTTCTTCGCACTCGTCAACAAATTTCAGCAACCGCACGACGTCTTCCCGGCTTTTGGCCAACACCGCTATTTTAACGATGTCCGCCCCGAGCGCCACGGCCGTCTTGACCATTTCGTGGAGCCGGGGCGTTTCGGGCGTTTGGGCGAAATCATGTTCCGACACGATGACGGTCTTGTTTTTGGCCATGGCAATGACCTGAGGGCTTATTTCGCCGCCCAGTTCCACGTCGACGGCGTCGACCAGGGGAAGAATGGTTTTAAAATATTCCAGGCGTTTTTCAGCGGTGTTCGTGTTTTCGCGAATGGTCCCTATGAGGGGAAGCGAACAGGCTTTTTTAATGTCCATAATTAATACAGCCGTTTTTTCAATTTCCTGTGTAAAGCTGTCCACCCGGATTTCAAGCATGTCGGCCCCTATTTTTTCCAGCCGGACGACGTCCTCGGTCCATAGCGGCCGGTCGATGATCGCAACGGTACGCGGGACCAAGCCGAGTTCGCAATTGCCGATTGAACATTTTTTCATAAGAAGGCCCTCGATAAGAAATTAAATTCCAGCATTAAAAAAAGAAATTGAATTATGGTCCGCGGCCCGGTTGGTTTAATCCAAGTATCGTTTCGGCCCTGTCATCAAGATAGCGGGTTAATCCGTTTGGAATGCGATCGATCATACCCGATTCACGCCATACCTCGGGACTTTCCATACATAAATAAGCGGTGGTTTGCGGCGCATATTTTGCGATTTCTTCCCGCAAGGCCCGGTAAAACGCAACGCGAATCGGCCTGAAATACCGGTATTTTCCGTCTTCTCCCAATATTAAATCCGGGCTTGAGAATATCGTAAAATGGCTATTTGTTTGCTTAAGATACTTTTTAAGCGCCGGGCTTGTCCTAAATCCGCCCATGCTCCACCAGGCGATTTTTTCAGGATTTTTAATATAAGAAAATATTTTGCCTACCACCTCGCGATAATCTTCATTCCACTTCGGATACAAAAAAATCGGGTCAAAATGAATGGCTATATAAAAACCCATGGCTTCGCATTGTCCAATTGCCTCAAGACGAGCATCGAGGGGTGCAGTGTCTTTTTCATGCAAAGCGATCATTGCGGGCGTGTTCATGGAAAAGCCGATCACGACTTTTGAAGGCTTTTTAATTGCCGAAAGGGTTTGAATTGCAACGCTTTTTGTTTTAAACTCAACCAGCACGTTTGGGTAGGGTTCCAGGAGTTCGGCTATTTTTTTACAGAGTCCAAGGTTATTTTCCTGGAACAAACTGTCGGCGAATTCACCGGTCCCCACGCGCATAACACCATGCCATTTTCTAATTTTATCATTAAACTCGTTTATTAAATCGTCGAAATTCTCAAACTGTACTTGATTGCGATGGTCGAAATACGATTGCAAAATGCAATAATCGCAGTACATGCCGCATCCGGTTAAAGGTGTAAGTATCTGATATCCACAGCAGAAATACCCTTTGGTCGTGCCGGGGCATGGCTTTAAAAACTCGCCCTTTTGAATGGAGGTGACGAGGGTTTTGTGGTCGCTAATTGCATTTCGTTTGCAGACGGTCTCGAACATAAGTGCGCTACCGCCCATGACGCGTGGGCTCTTTGAAGGTTGAATTTATTATTGGGTTTTCAATTACCGTTTGGGTACTCAAAAGATAAATAATATAACATTCCACGTATTTTATTTCATACAAGTTTTTCCGCCTCCGCCTGCCATCGACGCAATCAATTTTTAACGACCGTATAGGTAAACGTCGTCACGCCGCTTTGAGGACATGGGAAATTAGGATCGGGACACAAACAATTAAACGTAAGCGCCCCGACGAGGGTAAAGGAAGTTCCCGCCCACTGCGTGAAGTTTATCACGGTATTTGCCGTGCAATTGTCCGTTATTAGGTCCATATCCTCGGCGGACATTTGCGCCCCTTCGATCATGAAGGACATGCTGTCGACCAACGCTTCACAAAAGACGGCGGTATTGGCGTTATTCAAAATAAACGGCGGCGGTACTTTCAGAATGTTCATGTTGGTCGATACGATACCAACGGTAATCGTATAAAAACCCGTCGGAATATTTGCAGGAATTCCGGCTTTGATGACACTGTCTTGGTTATAAGCATTCTTCCCCGTTTGGGTAACGGTAAATATTTTCCCCGAAATCGCTATGACGCCCGATCTGGCGCTTGTGCCCAAGTTGGGCGCGGCCATAAAAGCGACGCCCGCGGAATCCACAAAAGTCTCAACCCAATCGGGACAGCTCGACACGGAAAACACACAGCCGTCGCCGGTCGCGGTAACGGTAACGGCGCTAAAACCTCCGGTCGAATCAAAAGACGAGCTTTGTGGAGTCAGCGTATATGTACAATTGCCTGTTGATATCGTCGTGTCAACGGCCGGCGTGTCGATGGTTAACGGATGCGCTTTTACCGCGTCGCCGACGGCGCTTATCACGCGAGGATCGCACTCAAGCTTCGTATGCTCCTGATCGACATAGATGGGCTTCGGTTGGCCCGGCAAATTAAATTTTGAACCGTCGGCGCTTGCGGTAGGGACCCACGAGTCGTTGGGAACTCCGCCGTATACCGCGCCGTCAATAACGGAATCCAATGCGTCTTTCGTCCCGGCAACCCGTATGAAATTCGGCGGTTGCGGGCCCGCCATGACTTGGTCCAGGACGCTACTTCCATTTTGCAAATCGGTAATGGAGCCGCTTGCCAATTCCGCCTGGTAGACGTTTTCGAGCGTCGTGCATAGGGCGGGAATAATCGTGCCGGTAATGACGTTCTTCTTTTTCGACAGAGAGCCGGCTATATAAGAAGTTATCACCGACATACTCGTCACGTCTTCATTATAGAGGCTAGTCAACCAAGGCGAAATATTGCGGACATTGCCGATTGCGGCGATAGGCGTCCCTGAAAGCGGCGTGCCTTCGGTAATCAAATTATTTACTTTCATGGCGCTCTTCGAAAGCGCGGACAATGAAACCAGGCCGCCAAAGCTATGCGCTTCGAGGTCGACCTGCGACACATTTCTGTTCTTAAGATCGTCGAGAAAACTTGCGAGGAGCGCGCCGTTGTAATCGGCGCTCTTTGTCCAATCGTAGTCAAATCCCACTACCTGATCGTAACCTCCCGCCGCCATGATATCGCCCAAACATTTGCTGTACGCTGACTCTACCGAACTCATGATCCCATGGACGACGACCAGGGTCTTTTTATGGGGACTGAAATTTGATGGGAAACTTACCCATCCGGAACCGTTCCACAGCCGAGGACCGTAAACGGGTGCGGGAAAAGTCGCGATGGAAGGACTGAAATTTGCTCTGCCCACGTTTATGCTTCCCGACTCATTAAGCACCGAAAGATCTACCGTAAATGAAGAAGTGTTTTTGCTGGAATCATACGTTCCTGCGGGACCATAAAAATTATGGTTCCCGGAAAGATCGACAACATCGCCGATGGGGTCCGAGCCAATAAAACCCGTAATGGTCGAATCGAATGATAAAACAAGTTGAATACCGCTTGTTTGCGATGAATCCATTCTTTTTGAGAGGGATTTTTTTGAAACGGAATTTTTTACCGTGCCTCCGAATGCCAGCATTAAACTAGGCCCGACACTCCTAATGAGACTATCGGGCGGTTGATTATTCATGGTGGAAAGCAGTGAAAGCGTAAGCGTCGTATCGGTTGGAAATGTGCCGGGAGCTATCGAAGCATAACTGCCGTTAGGAAGAATTATTTGGCCGCCCTGGGCTGCGGAAATTCTTTGCGTAATCGAAGCAATTGGATTCGCGCCTCCGGGAGATACGGCCAAGGGATTATCATTTTTCTTCTGGCTACACGTTAACAATAACCAACAAAGTATGGTCGTTATCGTTGTTACGGAACGTCTCGATCGGACCGAATTGCGTGGATTCATGGGTTGTCCTAACGTAAAAACGTGTTCATTGGCGGGATTTAAAGAGTGTCCTAATATTGTATCATTAGGACGTTGGAATCGCAGTGAAAATCGGGGAAGGGGTAAAGGGGCCTGGCATTTTTAAATGCGGCCGAAGGCCTTATTTACCATAGTGCTCCACGACGCTTTTGCAAAGGGCCAGGAATTCTTCGGGATCCAGTTCGGCCTTTGCGTCATTGATCCGCCATGAGCATATCTCGAATTCAAGCGCATCAGGGGTGATATGGTCGACGGTGGGCATGAGCGCGAATTCTTTCCGGTATCCGTCGGGATGCTTGCGGCTCGTGTCCCATTTTCCGATAAGCTCCCATGCGAGCGCCTCGCCGGTATACGGGTCGTACTCGCCGCCGTCCTCAATGGCCCGGTGGATCTTTTCCTTGTACTGGCATTCCGAGGACGTGGCGGCATAGGGCTTCCCCCGTTTTTTGTCCCTTTTAAAAAGCGTGTCGGTCTTGTTGTTCAGCCATTTTACATATTCGGAATGCGTGCACCTCCCCTCAAGAAAGGCGGGAAGCGGATACGTAGGGAATTCGGCGGGAGAAATCGGCATGGCGCCATTAACTTTTTTAGCCTTGTTTTCCTTTTGCATTAGTGAAGGCGGGAGTCCCAATTGATGCATTAAAGGAAAATATCAGCTTTTTTGAATTGAAGGAACTTTTATTTTCTTAATGGTCCATTTTGCCTTTTCCGAATAATATTTCTTTAATTCATTACCTTTTAAATTCTTAGTCTCTTTATATTGCTTGTCCCGTATTTCTCGTACCATTGAAACTGCATTAATTTTCTTCATAGGTAGATACCTCACATGATGTCACTCTAATGTGCTTTTGATGCAAACGTGATAGAAGCCTGAATGCTGATGCACGCGATACCTACAAAAAATAGCAGCAAGCTCCAAATTTTCTCCTTGGATACTTTCCCGACACGAAACAGCACATAGCCGGCGACCAGATTTCCAAGCCCCCATAGGACATTGATAAGCGGAGACGAAAGTCCTTTGCCCGGCGGGTTTGAAAAAGGACTCGGGAAACATTCACCGGAAATGCCATGCACGAAATGAGGAACCGTGTTGGCAAGAAAACATCCGGCAAAAAAGCAGGCGATATAATGATACCACTTCATATCACGCTCCTAAGAGAAAGGGATACGGACTGATTTGATTGGAATTTATGGAACCTCGTAAACAAAGTTAAATTAAACCTGCGCGGGAGTAAAAGTCAAATGTTGTTGTTATGTTCATTTGTCACCTTGGGTCTTTGATTTTGGTTTTCGCGCGCCCCATTTTTTGTTTTAGGGCGCCGGGAAATTGTTCAAGGTGTGCCGTTCAATGGGTGCTGTGGCTGGTTGACGACATGGCGGCGTTCGAAGGAGGCTTTGCAATTGAGTGAACGCCGACGGAACCATCAAACCGGCCATGGCATCCCTTGCTCTGTTGGATGATTTCTTTGATGGAATTGATCAAATGAATTCAAGCCAATCATGGAACAAGATTTCACCGGTAAGTATTTTTGACCATTCCAGTAATATTCCAACGGACTTTTATTTCCTGCCTCCGGCAACGCTCAATAAACAAGAATATACAAATAGGAGGCCGCTCATGGAAGGAAAAAACGCCGGGAAACCGGGTAAGGAATAAATACGGTTGTATGCCACTTAGTTAATCATCATCATTCGATACTGCCGAAAGATCTCAGGATCAATAGTCGGCCCATTTAAAGGAAACGATTTTTATCTTCCCATCTTTCTTTGCTATTATGATCGGAAGGCCGCGCCAACCACTATCATCGCGGAATTGCACCAGGTTGTCCCCTCCTCCACATCCAAGTTTGTATTCCATTCCTCCGAAGAGCGGAAATAAGGAGATATCTTTTTTATCCACTTTCTTGAATTTTGCGGTCGAAAAAAGCTCCTTGCATGATTTGACAATTTCTTTTTTTGCTTCCGTGTCCGATTTGCTCGCCTCTAGGTTTTTTTTCAACCCCTCGAATATTTCATCGGCGAATTTTTCCGCTTCTTTCTTTTGGATAAGATCCATCAAATAATGCACCTAGTTCCACACAGGAGGCATGCTGTCCATCGGCTGGTAAATGCCCGAAAAACTTGCCGTAAATATATCTGAAAACACCTTTGTTTTCGAAGAGGATATCTTTTGGGTGCTGATATCAAGGGAAAAGACGTCGCCCTCCTCATCTGTGGAAACAGTTTGTTCTTTATCTATGGAAACCCCGGTTATGTTTACCAAAACGCTTGGTTCTTCCGTGACGGCGCTAATTTTTACGGTGATCGTGTTGCTCGGTAAAAGGTCGCTCTGCGTGAGAGGAGCCAAAGACGCAAGGCCATTCGTTGCATCTCCGGATAAATTTTTATTTACTTTATTGTTGATCAGAATTTCGACTTTGCAGCCCTGTGCCTGAACCGCTGCTTGAAAACAATCATACCGCATTGCCCTCGTTTTACCGCTATGGTTACCGGTTTCCGCTGCACAGAAAGAAGAAACAAACAACATCAATGCAAGAATTCTTGTGACTTTCATTGAATTTCCCTTCATTTTTGTTATTGTCGATAGACGTCTCTACAATGACGGCGGGATCAACGGGAATACCCGTATTACAACCCCTATCAACCAACCGCACAATACCGTGAAAATGATTCGGCATTACCATAAATTCATCAGGCAATAATTCACGACGAATTGAAAACGATTTATCCCATTCATCCCGCGTGATCGTGCCGAATTCGTTCAAATGCATTTTTTTATCGGCAATATGGCCGAATAAACATTCGCGGTTATGCGTGCATACCGTTAGGAAATAATAGCCGGGTGATGAATAATCCCAGCCATTCAGTCTGGCGGATTCAATACGGTATTTACCTTTATACAATGTCATTTGCGGCATTCAGACATTTTATTGTTTTGCAAATCTTTGGCCTCAAAAAAGGTCGGTTACGGCTTGTTCAAGGTTATTTAAGAATATACAAATAGGGCCATTTAAGGAAGGAAAAAAGGCATAACGAACTTGTTCGTTATGCCTTTTATTTTAAGAGGGCGCTTTACGCCGCGCCCGTATGATTCGAAAACCGGTCCGACTATGCGTGCCCGGCGCTTCCCAGAACGTTCTGGTTCTTGTCGATGATCATTTTGACAAGCTCGTCGCGGGCGGGGCCAAGGTACTTCCGAGGGTCGAATTCGGCCGGTTTCTCCGCGAAGACCTTGCGGATCATGGCCGTCATGACGAGCCGTCCGTCGGAGTCGATATTGATCTTGCACACGGCCGACTTCGCCGCTCGGCGAAGCTGCTCGGCGGGAATGCCGACCGCGGCGTTGAGTTTTCCGCCGTTTTGATTGATGATGTCGACGTACTTGGGAACGACCGAGCTTGACCCATGCAATACGATGGGAAAGCCGGGGATTTGCTTTTCGATGTCGGCGAGGATGTCGAAGCGAAGTTCGGGCGGCACCAAAACGCCGTCGGCGTTTTTCGTGCACTGCTCGGGCTTGAACTTATAGGCGCCGTGCGACGTGCCGATTGAAATGGCGAGCGAATCGCAGCCGGTCTTCTTGACAAAATCAACAACGTCAACCGCCTGGGTGTATACCGATTTCGCTGCGACCACGTCGTCTTCGATCCCGGCCAATACGCCGAGCTCGCCTTCGACGGTCACGTCGTACTTGTGCGCGTATTCGACCACTTTTTTGGTGAGGGCGACGTTATCGGCATACGAATGGGCGGAGCCGTCGATCATGACCGAGGAGAAACCCGATTCGATGCACGATACGCACAGTTCGTAGGTATCGCCATGGTCAAGATGCAGCGCGATGGGGATCTCGCAGCCGAGTTCCTTGGCCATTCTTACCGCGCCCTCGCCCATATAGCGAAGCATGGTCTGGTTGGCGTATTTGCGCGCGCCGCTTGAGACCTGGATAATTACCGGGGATTTCGACTGCACGCAGCCGTTGATGATGGCCTGGAGCTGTTCCATGTTGTTGAAATTATACGCCGGAATGGCATACCCGCCCGCCATCGCTTTTTTGAACATGTCGTTGGTATTGACAAACCCTAAATCCTTATAGCTTACCGCCATGATAAAGTCCTTTCGTATAGTGGATTAATAATGATATTTGCAGATGTTCGAAGAACCGTATTTTGCGTGCCTTGCGCCTGTAAACAACAGCGGACCTGCGCTTTAAGGGCAGGTCCGCTGCGCATGACCGTTATTCTTTTTTGTCCTCGGCCGCCTTTTTAGGCTTTGCCTTCTTTTCCTTGACCTCGGAGGGGGCCTCGGTTTTCGGCTTCTCCGTTTTCGCTTTTTCGGCTTTCGGTTTTGCGGGCTTTGCCGCTTTGGCCGGTTTTTCCGCCTTGGGAGCGGCGTCGGCGGACTGATTTTTTTCGGCGACAGCTTTCGCGGCCGGCGCTTGGGCCGGAGCCGACGCAGGCGCGCTATCACCTTTTTTCCGTTTTTTGCGCAAACGCGCTATTTCTTCGCCGCCTCTTCCCGTAAGCTCGATAATCGCCATGAGGGCATTGTCCCCTTTGCGCTCGCCGAGCTTGATGATTCGGGTGTACCCGCCTTCCCGTTCTTTAAACGCAGGGGCGATATCGGAAAACAATTTATGCAAAATCGTTTTATCGGTTATGGTCTTTCCCGCTTGACGGATTGAATTAAGGCCGCCTTTTTTTCCGAAGGTGATCAGCCGCTCGACCACCGAGCGGGCTTCCTTTGCCTTGGCGACCGTGGTGATGATCCGCTCTTTGTCCAAAATAGACGTGGCGAGGTTCGCCAGCATGGAGTCGCGATGACTCTTGGGCATTCCCAGTTTTCTGCCGCTCTTCAAATGACGCATGATTTTGACCTTTATCTATTATTTACGGGCGAAATTATCTGGCGAGATGACCTCGCCCCTACGCCCCTGAAATTATTTATAAACGGGTTGTGTTGGGGCGGGGTTTTCCCGCCCTGTCCGCCGATACTATCAAATCTTCGGTTCCGTGCCCATGATCTTGTCGACTTCCATGCCGAAAACAAGGCCCAAATTGGTAAGAATCTGGTTGAGCTCGATAAGCGATTTCCGTCCGAAATTCTTGTATTTGAGCATGTCGGCCTCCTGGTTTCTCACCAGGTCGGCAAGCGTATGGATGTTCCCCGCGCGCAGGCAATTCGCCGAACGGACCGACAATTCCAATTCGTCAACGCGCATTTTAAGGAGCTGACGCAGCTTGTCGATCTTTTCGTCCTTGATGCTCTCCTCGACCGGTTCCAGCTCGCCTTCGAAATTGACGAAAACATGGAGATGGTCCTGGAGGAGCTTTGCCGCGTAGGCGAGCGCGTCTTCAACGCTGATGCTGCCGTCGGTTGAAAGATCCATGATGATTTTATCGAGATCGGTGCGCTGACCCACACGGGTATTTTCGACCACGAAATTGCATTTCGTGACCGGCGAAAAAAGCGCGTCGATGGGAATGGTTCCGATGGGATCGTCGTCGCGCTTGTTCTGCTCCGCCGAGACGTATCCGCGTCCGTCCGTTACGCGCAGGTCCATCTTAAGCTTCGCGTGCTGGTTGATGGTGGCGATATGCAAGTCCGGCGTGAGGATCTCGACGTCGGGATTTTTCTCGATATCGGAGGCCTTGACCTCGCCTTCGCCGCTTACTTCGAGGCGAAGCATCGCCGCATCGTCGGACAGAAGCTTGACACGAAGCTGCTTGATGTTGAGGATGATGTCGGTCACGTCTTCGACGACGCCCTTGATGGTCGAGTATTCGTGCTGGACGCCGTCGGTTTTAACCGAAACGACGGCCGCGCCTTGCAACGACGAAAGCAGGATCCGCCGAAGGGAATTCCCGATGGTGTACCCCCAGCCCCTTTCGAGCGGCTCAATGATGATTCGTCCGTAATTGGGGACATCGTCCGGGTTCTCAATTTTGATGCTTTTGGGCATCAATAAACTTTTCCACTTCATTTGCCTGAATCTCCTCTTTATTTCGAGTATAATTCAACGACCAGATGTTCTTGAACGTCTATGGGAATATCGCCGCGATCGGGCGTGCGCACCACGGTGCCCGCCAATTTGACTTTGTCAACCGACAGCCACTCCGACAGTTCCTTCGCCGATTTAAGGGCGCTATGGATCGTGGCGAGGTTCTTGCTTTTTTCCCGGACCTGGATAATGTCGCCTTCCTTGCATTGGAATGAAGGAACGTTGACATTTTTACTGTTGACCGTGAAATGATTGTGCAGGGCCAGAAGCCTCGCCGCGCTTCGCGACGGGGCGAAACCGAGCCGGTAAATCACGTTGTCGAGCCGAAGCTCCAACAGACGCAGGAGGTTTTCCCCCGTAACGCCCTGGCGCTGGGCCGCCTTCACGAAATACGTATGGAATTGGCGCTCCAAAACGCCGTAAATGCGGCGCATCTTCTGCTTTTCGCGCAGTTGGACGTTATATTCCGAAGTGGCCCGGCGGCGCTTGGTCATTCGGGCGCCCGGCGGATAGGCCCTTCGTTCGACGGCGCATTTTTCGGATTTGCACCGATCGCCTTTGAGCATTAACTTGACGCCTTCTCTGCGGCACAGCCTGCACCGTGCATCATGGTACACTGCCATAGTATTTTTCTCTCCTCTTAGACTCTTCTGCGCTTAGGTGGACGACAACCGTTATGGGGGATCGACGTAAAATCCTTGATTGCGGTGATTTTGATACCGGCCGAAGCCAAGGCCCTTATCGAGCTTTCACGGCCGTTGCCCGCGCCCTTAAGGTGGACCTCGACCTTACGAACGCCCGCGTCGTATGCCATTTTGCCCACGACTTCCGCCGCGATTTGCGCGGCGAACGGCGTACTTTTGCGCGATCCCTTGAACCCCGACTTGCCCGGCGAACCCCATGCGATGACATTGCCCTGCAAATCGGTTATATTGATGAGCGTATTATTAAACGTGGCGCGAACATGGGCTATGCCTTCGGCCCCCGCTTTTTTCTTGGGCTTTTTGGGCTGGGCCTTTTCCGCTGCCGCGGTTTTGTCTCCGGCGGGTTTATCTTCCGCGGGTTTTTCCTTCTCTTTAGCCATTGCGAACTACCTCTCTGATGATTTTAAAATTAACCTTTGGACGGCGCTTTCTTCTTACCGGCAATGGTCTTGCGCGGGCCCTTTCTCGTTCGGGCGTTGGTCCTGGTGCGCTGCCCCCGAACGGGAAGCCCTCTGCGGTGCCTGAGGCCCCGGTAACATCCGATGTCCATCAATCGCTTGATGTTCATGCGGACATTGGCCCGAAGGTTGCCTTCGATGGTAAATTCTCCGTCGATGATCTTACGGAGCCGGTCGAGTTCTTCTTCGTTAAGCTCTCCGACTTTTTTATACACATCGATGCCCGCTTTTTCGCAAATTTTGCGGGCCGACGGACGGCCGATGCCGAAAATATACGTGAGCGCAATTTCGCTCCGCTTGTTATTTGGTATGTCCACTCCCGCTACACGCGCCAAAGTACTGCCTCCTTGCCCGCTTCCGGGCAAAAGTTATTGATGAAAAACTATTAGCCCTGCCGCTGCTTGTGTTTGGGATTTTTCGAACAAATCACCCGCATGACCCCGCGACGCTTGATCACTTTGCAGCCGTTGCATAATTTCTTTACCGATGCTCTGACTTTCAAAATTGCTCTCCCCGTGATTATTTATACCGATACACGATTCTTCCCCGTGACAAGTCGTAGGGGGACAGTTCTATAAGGACCTTATCGCCCGGCAGAATGCGGATATAGTTCATCCTCATTTTTCCGGATATATGCGCCAGTATTATATGTTCATTCTCCAAGCGGACCCGAAAAGAGGCGTTGGGCAAGGTTTCGACGACTTCGCCCTCGACCTGTATGGATTCCTGCTTTGACATAGAGAACGTACTTCTTTCGCTGTTTAGGAACGTCTGCCGCGAATGCGGCCTTTTTTAAGAAAGCCCTCGTAATTACGCATTTGTAAATGATATTCAAGTTGTTGTATGGTATCGAGCGCCACGCCCACCACGATCAAAACGCTGGTCCCGCCGAAATAAAACGAAACGTTGAATCCGCCGAGCAGTAGAAATGGCACCACCGCGATAAAGGCAAGGAAAACCGAACCCGGCAGCGTGATGCGCGTCAGGACCTGATCGAGATATTCGGCCGTTTTCTTCCCCGGGCGAATGCCGGGGATAAAGCCGCCGGATTTCTTGAGATTATCGGCGATGTCCATGGGATTGAATATTATGGCCGTGTAAAAATAGGTAAAGAATATGATCAAAAGCGCATAGATGGCGTCGTGCACCGGATGGCCCGGCAAAAACATGGTGGTGATGTCTTCGACCACGGAGGACTCCGGGAAAAACTGCTTGAGCATGCTGGGCGCGAACATGATCGACGAGGCGAAAATAATGGGAATGACCCCCGCCATATTGATGCGCAAAGGCAGTACGGTATTTTGGCCCGCGTACATTTTGGTCCCTACGACTTTCTTCGGCGTTTGAATGGGTATCCGCCTGGTGGCCTGGGTCATGAGCACGATAAACCCGGTCATGCAAAACACGATGGCCAAAACTATTATTTCGACGAACGGATGGCGCGTTCCCGCCATGAGCTGCTGCACTTCGCCGATGACCGCGTTGGGCAGACGGTCGACGATGCCGATAAAGATGATAAAGGAAATGCCGTTACCGATGCCCTTATTGGTGATTTGCTCGCCGAGCCACATGATGAAAATCGTGCCGGTGGTAAGGCTTATGGCGGTAACAAATGTAAAGAGCGGACCCGGCATTGACGGAAGGACCGCGTGCATGCCGGTTGAGGGCGAAACGATGCTGCGAAGGAAAACGCTGACCCCAAGGGATTGGAACAGGGAAATGATGACCGTTCCATAGCGGGTATATTGGGTGATTTTTTTGCGGCCTTCGCCGCCTTCGCGCTGCAATTTATGAAAGTACGGAAACACCGTTGCCAAAAGCTGAATGATAATGGAGGCGCTGATATAGGGCATGACGCCCATCGCGAATACCGTAGCTTTTCCCATGGCGCCGCCCACGAACATGTCGTAAAGCCCTAAAAGCGTGTTTTTCGATTGGGAGAAGAATTCGGCCAGCACCGTTGAATTAATGCCGGGCGTGGGGATATGACCGCCGATACGGTAGATGAATATGGCAATGAGCGTGAAGCCGATTTTCTTGCGAAGATCGGGAATCCTTAAAATGTTTTTAAAGGTTTCAAGCAGTTGCACCGGTGATTACCTCGGCTTTCCCTTTTGCTTTTTCTATTTTTTCGCGCGCGGATTTTGAAAACGCATGCGCCTTGACGACGATTATTTTAGTCAAATCGCCATTACCCAGGATTTTGACCGGCATGGTTTTGGAATGCACGAGCTTGTTGCGTAAAAGCCATTCGGCCCCGATTTCCTGGCCGCCGGCGTCGAGCTTTTCAATGTCGCCCACGTTGACCGTTTGATATTCAACCCGGAAAATATTGGTAAATCCCCGCTTGGGAATGCGCCGGATAAGCGTTGTTTGACCGCCTTCAAAATACGGTTTTGTTCCGGAGCCGCTGCGCGAACCCTGGCCGTTGTAACCTCGTCCCGCGGTTTTGCCCGTTCCCGAGCCGCTTCCGCGTCCGAGACGTTTGCCTTTTCTGTTCGATCCTTTGGCGGGCTTGATATCGTTGAGCTTAACCATGTGTCTATTCTCCACTCGCTGTTTCCACCTTGACAAGGTGGCTGACTGTTTTGACCATGCCGCGTATGCACGGCGTATCGCTTTGTACGACGGAATGCCCGGGCTTGTTTATGCCCAGGGCCTTAAGCGTCAGCTTTTTGCTTTTGATCTGGCCGATGCCGCTTTTAATTTGCGTAATTTTAATTTTTCCCGTTGCCGCTTTCATGCTTGCACCTCCGCCTTTTCAGGCATGGGGACCTGCCGAAGCTTGTAAATTTGTTCGCGTGTTTTCAGTTTGAGCAAGCCGTCCATTGTGGCTTTTGCCACGTTATGGGCGTTGGTCGTTCCCAAACATTTGGTAAGAATGTTGCGCACGCCCACCAGCTCCAACACCGCGCGCGCCGGACCGCCCGCGATAACGCCCGTACCGGGCCCCGCCGGCTTAAGGACGATCTGACCGGCGCCGAAGCGTCCGATGATTTCGTGGGGAATAGTGCCGTTTAAAACGCTGACCGTGAAAATATTTTTCTTGGCGTTTTCAACCGCTTTACGAATAGCATCGGTAACGTCGTTGGCCTTGCCCATGCCGATGCCGACCCTGCCGTTGCTGTCGCCCACGGCGACGAGCGCGTTGAACCCGAACCGCCGGCCGCCCTTGACGACCTTCGCGACGCGGTTCACCGAAATCAATCTATCGACCAACTTCGAATCGCTGTTTGACGAAATCCCTACATCGGTTTCCAAATCAAAAACCCCTTTCAAAAATTACCCATATGGGAGGGAAGACCCCGCCCCTACAATGCCCCTACATTAAAATTGTAATCCCTTTTTACGGGCCGCTTCCGCGAGCGCCTTGATGCGGCCGTGGAATGCATAGCCTTTTCTATCGAAAACGACCTTTTCTATGCCTTTTTCCTTTGCCTTTTCGGCGGCAAGCTCACCGACCAGCTTGGAGACGTCGGTCTTGGATATTTTCTTTTTTTCCGCAACCTTCGCCGCAATTTCCTTGTTGGTGCTGCCGACCTGCACGAGCGACTTCCCCGCGGAATCGTCGATGATCTGCACGTATATGTGGCTCAGGCTCCTGCGTACGCTTAACCGGGGCCGCTCCTGCGTTCCGGCCAAATGCTTGCGTATCCGAAGGGCCCTTTTTTTTCGCTCGACTAATTTGTCAATCATAATTTCAACCGTTCCTAATATTTATTTTTCGTTTTTTAAGGGCGGGTTCCGTACGGGCGAGGTAATCTCGCCCAAACCGCCCCTACAATTTTCATTTTCGTTTTGGGCGGGATGACCCCGCCCCTACATTCATGATTTTATCCCGTTAATCCTGTAATCGTGTTTTATTTGCCCGCCGCCTTGCCGACTTTGCGGCGGACTTTTTCGTCGACGTATCTGATTCCTTTTGATTTATAGGGCTCCGGCGGACGGACCTTGCGCATTTCGGAAGCCAAACGTCCCACCAATTCCTTGTCCGCGCCTTCGATGGTTATTCGGGTGGGCGTTTCGGTTTTAAGCGTAATGCCTTCGGGCGCCTCGATATTTACCGGATGGGAATATCCCACCGCGATATTGATGGTCTTTCCCTTGACTTCGGCCTTGTAGCCGACGCCTTCGATGTCGAGGATTTTTTTGAAGCCCGCGGTGACCCCGGTAATCATGTTGCTCAGAAGCATCCTGGTAAGCCCCCACATTTGCATGGAAATCCGGTCGTGCTCGGCAAGACAGGCCACGTGACCGTCGGTGACTTCAACGTTTACGCGCGCCGGCAATTTCTTGGTGAGCGTGCCTTTGGGCCCTTTAACGGTAGCCGAACCATCGGCTATTTTTACCTCGACTCCCTTGGGAATCGGGATCGGTTTTTTTCCTATACGCGACAAGTGGTGACTCCTTATTTTTTTCGATTTTTCTTGTACAGACGTCATACCATGGCGTCTCTGCGGATTTACCAAACCTTACCTAGTACTTCTCCGCCCACGTTCAAATTACGGCATTCTTTATCGGAAAGAACGCCCTTTGACGTGGAAATAATCGCGATGCCCATGCCGCTGAGGACCTTGGGTATTTTGCCCACTTCGGCATATCGGCGAAGGCCCGGGGTGCTCGTGCGCTGAATGCCTTGAATGGCATTCTGCATCTTGTCGTCGTATTTGAGCAGGATCTTGATGACCCCCTGCTTGCCGTCGTCGACAAATGCGTATTTCGACACGAAATGATTTTCGAACAAAATCTTCGTTATGTCTTTTTTGATACGCGAGGCCGGAATGGTTACCGTGCGCTTCTTCGCCCCGATGGCGTTTCTGATCCTGGTGAACATGTCGGCAATCTGGTCCGTTAACATTTCGTAAACCCCTTAATTGGTTCTTGGTTCTTCATTACGCTGCGGGCCCCGCGGCCCAAAACTACCAGCTCGCTTTGACGACCCCCGGTATAACCCCGGAAAGCGCCATTTCGCGAAAACATATCCTGCACAAACCGAACCGGCGAAGGTATCCGCGTTGTCGTCCGCAACGCCTGCACCGATGATATTCCCGCACCTTGAACTTCGGTTTCTTATTGCATTTTTCGATCATCGCTTTTCGTGCCACTCGCTCATCTCCTCTTTTTGCTCTCGTTTATTTACGGAAAGGCATTCCCATTTCTTCAAGAAGCGCCAGGGCGTGTTCGTCGGTTTTTGCCGTGGTGCAAATTATGATGTCCATGCCCGCTATGTTGGCCACTTTATCGCGGTCGATTTCCGCGAACACGATTTGTTCCTTGACACCGAGCGCATAGTTGCCGTTTCCGTCGAATGATTTCCTCGACAGCCCCCTGAAATCGCGTATGCGGGGAATGGTGATGGAAACCAGCCGGTCGAAAAACTCATACATGCGGCCGGCGCGCAAGGTGACTTTGCAGCCGATGGCCTGGTTTTGACGCAGCTTGAAATTCGATATGGCCTTTTTCGCGCGGGTCACGACGGGTTTTTGTCCCGTAATATCGCGCAGCACTCCCACGGCCTCTTCGATCAGTTTCGCGTCTTGCACCGCGCGCCCGACGCCCATGTTGATCACGATCTTGTCAAGGCGCGGCACCTGCATGACGTTGGAAAAACCCAGTTTGGTTTTAAGGGCGGGCACCACGTCTGCGCGGTATTTTTCCCGCATTCTTTTCTGTTTAATTGCTTCCGAGTTCAATCTATCTGCTCCTTAGCCTTTTTTGAGAACCTGACTCTTTTTCCGGTTTCCAAGACCTGCATGCCGACCCTGGTCGCCTTGCCCGTTTTCGGACACAGCAACATCAGATTTGACATATGGATGGCCGCTTCCTTTTCGACGATACCGCCCTGTTGGTTGTTCCGGTTTGGTTTTGTATGACGCTTGACCATATTGCGCGCTTCGACAATGGCCTTGTTTTTGTCGGGAAATACTTTAATGAGCCTCCCGGTAAGCCCCTTGTTGTCGCCCGCGATGATCATGACCGTATCATTTTTCTTCAATCGTAATGGCATAATGCCCTTTCTCCCGTGCTTAGAGGACCTCAGGTGCAAGTGAAACGATGCGCATAAACTGCTTTTCACGCAATTCCCTGGCAACCGGCCCAAAGATCCGTGTGCCCCGGGGCTCGTTGGTGTCGTTAATCAGGACCGCCGCGTTATCGCTGAAGCGTATATACGTTCCGTCGCGGCGACCGTATTCCTTTTTCGTGCGAACGATGACCGCGCGTGCCACCTCGCCTTTTTTTGCACCGGCATTGGGTATCGCGTCCTTGATGGCCACGATAATGACGTCGCCGATATAGGCATAACGCCTGCGCGTCGCGCCCAGGACCCTGATGCACTGCACGCGCTTTGCCCCCGAATTATCGGCTACATTCAAATTGCTCTGAACCTGGATCATTGTGTCCTCAACTCATTGAGTGTATATGGATGGTACGCTACTTGGCTTTTGTCACTATTTCCTTGACGTTCCAACGTTTGGTCTTGGAAAGCGGCCGTGTTTCCATGATGCGGACCAGGTCCCCCTGGGAGCATTCGTCTTTTTCGTCGTGCGCGACGTAGCTTTTATTGCTGCGGACGATCTTGCCGTATTTAGGATGGACGATCTGGCGGCTCACCTTAACGATGACCGTCTTTTGCATCTTGTCGCTGGTGACGACGCCGACTCTCTCTTTACGTAAATTTTTTTCGGGCATTCCTTACCTCTATTTTGATTTTTCCGCCGGTGACGGAGCTGGTGTTGAAGCCGCGGCGCGCGCCTTGTCGCCCAAAAGCGTTTTTACCCGCGCGATGTCCCGCCGAACTATTCTCATGCGTACCGGATTACTCAGTTGCCCCATCTTCGCCTGAAAGCGCAGATTGAAAAGCTCCTCCTCCAGCGTCGCCGATTTTTCCTTGAGTTCCTGTAGCGCCATTGGCTTGATTTCATGCATCTTCATTGTTTACGTCCTATTTCTCTATTTCCACGAACCGTGTGCGGATCGGAAGCTTTTGCGAAGCCAGCCGGATGGCCTCTTTCGCAATGTCCATTTTAACGCCCGCCATTTCGAACATCATGGTGCCCGGCCTGACCACGGCGACCCAGCCTTCAGGGATGCCTTTTCCCTTTCCCATGCGGGACTCCGCCGGGTGCTTGGTATAGGGCTTGTCGGGAAAAATCCGTATCCATATTTTCCCGCCGCGCTTGATAAAGCGCGTCATGGCGATACGCGCGGCCTCAAGCTGTTTCGTGTCGATCCATCCGGGCTGCATGGCCTGCAGACCGAACTCGCCGAACGTCAGGCTGTTGCACCTGCTGGCAACGCCCTTCATGCGGCCCCTCTGTTGCTTTCTCCATTTTACTTTTTTTGGTGCGAGCATTGATTGGTCCTTCTACAGTGCGCGAGCCGGCTCTTTAGGTTTCGGCGCGTGTTTTTCGGATCGGTTGATGACTTCGCCTTTGCAAATCCACGTTTTGACGCCGATGGTCCCGTAGGTGGTCACCCCGGTCGCCGTCGCGTAGTCGATGTCGGCGCGAAGGGTGTGCAAGGGAATGCGGCCTTCCTTGAACGTTTCGGTGCGCGCGATTTCGGCCCCGTTGAGCCGCCCGGCAATGGTGATCTTGATGCCTTCGGCGCCCATGCGCATGGCGGTTGAAATCGCTTTTTTGATCGCTTTTTTATACGACACCCGTTTTTCGAGCTGGCGGGCGATATTGTCGCCCACGAGCTGCGCGTCCATCTCGGGCTTTTTGACTTCTTTAATGTTAAGCTGAATTTCTTTTTGCGTCAAGTGCTGCAATTCGGCCTTCAAACGCTCGACCTCTTCGCCTTTTTTCCCGATGATGATGCCGGGCCGCGAGGTATGGATGCCCACGGTGACTTTCTTGGCCGTGCGCTCGATTTCGATGAGCGCGATGCCGCCGTGTTCGAGACGCTTCTTGAGATAGTTACGGACAAGAAGGTCTTCGTAAATATAATCGGCCATTTTGTCTCTGGTGAACCAGTTCGACGACCAGGTTTTCGTAATGCCGAGCCTCAGGCCCACGGGATGCGTTTTTTGACCCACCGGATCCTCCTCTAATTGGACACGATAATGGTAATGTGGCACATTCTCTTGAGAATGCGGTATGCGCGGCCCTGCGAACGGGGCCTGAAGCGTTTGAGAACGGGGCCATTATCAACATTTATTGTCTTGATTTTAAGCTCGTCGACGTTGATATGCGCGTCGGCGTGGGCGTTTTGCAGGTTGGCCACCGCCGACTTGACCAGCTTTGAAATGTCTTTCGACACGTCTTTCTTGATGCTGAATTCAAGCAGACTTAGGGCCTCCCCGACCATTTTTCCCCGAATGGCGTCGCACACCAGGCGCGATTTACGGGCGGTTTTCCTGAGATATTTGCATGTTGCTTGGGCTTCCACTGTCAACTCCTCTTCGCGATTATTCCGCGGTTACGACTTTATCGACTTTAACGTGTCCGCTATGGCCGCGGAAGGTGCGGGTCGGGGCGAATTCGCCGAGCTTGTGACCCACCATGTTTTCCGAAACATACACGGGAATGAATTTGTTTCCATTGTGTACGGCAAAGGTGAGCCCCACGAATTCCGGAAGGACCGTTGAACGCCTCGACCATGTCTTGATGACTTTCTTTTGTCCGGTTTTGTTCATATCGACCACTTTTTTCGCCAAGTGGCCGTCGATGAAAGGACCTTTTTTAATTGAACGCGCCATTGTGTTTCCTTTTACGGGCTGTTTTGTACGGGCGGGGTCATCCCGCCCATTCGCCCCGCATTTTATTCAATTTACGGGCGGGAAAACCCCGCCCCTCCATTAATTTCCGATCTACTTCGTGCGCTTGCTGATGATATATTTCTTGGACAATTTTCTTCTGTTTCTGGTTTTAAGGCCTTTCGCCTTTTGCGCCCACGGCGACATGGGATGGTTTCCGCCCTTGGACCTTGCCTCGCCGCCGCCCATCGGATGGTCGACGGGGTTCATGGCGACGCCGCGTACCGTTGGCCGAATTCCCATCCAACGCTTGCGCCCGGCGGAGCCGATCACGATATTCATGTGTTCGGGATTGCTCACTTGACCGATCGTGGCCGCGCACTGCTCGCGAACGTTTCGGATTTCCCCCGAGGGAAGCCGAAGCTGGATCATGCCGTTTTCCTTGGCAACGATCTCGGCGTAGGCGCCGGCGCTGCGGGCCATTTGGCCGCCTTTTCCGAGCTTAAGCTCGACGTTATGCACCTGAATGCCCGTGGGAATGTTCTTAAGCGCCATGCAATTCCCCTCGGCTATTTCGGCGTTTTCGGCCGACACGACCTTCTGGCCCGCCTTCATATTGACCGTTGCAAGAATGTATTTGCGCTCTCCGTCGGGATATTTGACTAAAGCGATATAACAGGTGCGGTTCGGGTCGTATTCGATGGTTTCGACGGTCCCGACCATGTCGCGCTTGTTGCGCTTGAAATCGACGATGCGGTAATAGCGCTTGCTCCCGCCGCCCTTATGGCGAACGGTTATGTGGCCGTCGGAATTGTGGCCGCTCCAGTTTTTCAGGGAAACCGTAAGGGGCTTATACGGCTCATTGGTCGTGATCTGGTCGAATGACGCCGTGGTTTTATACCGGAGCACCGGCGTAAGGGGCCTGTATGATTTTAAAGTCATGATTATACCTCACCGAATTTTGCTATGGTCTGGCCTTCGGCCAGGCGGACAATGGCTTTTTTCCAGTCGGACTGGTAGCCGGCATGTTTGCCCATTCTCTTGAATTTTCCCTTGACGACCATGGTATTGACCGACAAGACCTTGACGTTGAATAATTTTTCGATCGCCTTCTTGATTTCGGGCTTCGTGGATTTATTGACGACCTCGAAAACGTATTTGTTTTGGGCCGTTCGAAGCGTCGTGTTCTTCTCGGTAATCGAAGGATATCTGATTATGTTATGGAATTTGCTCACAGTTTCACCGCCTCTTCAACTTTTTGGACCAATTCTTGCGCGCCGAAAATGATGTTCTCGCTCGTGAGTATGTCGAGCGCATTGATTTCCGAAACCGGCCTCACCCGAAGGTTTTTGACGTTACGGCCCGACAAATACACGCTTTTTTGGCCGCCGTCGACGATGAGAAGATTGCGTTTGTCGGCCAATGACAGGGCGCTGAGCATTCCGGCTATGACTTTTGTTTTAGGCGCGTCGCAGGATATTTTATCGACCACGATGACCTTTTCCTCCTTGGCGCGGCACGACAGGGCGCTTTTAAGGGCGCTATGGCGAAGGGCCTTGGGGATGGTGGTATGGTAATCGCGCGGAACGGGACCGTGCGCCTTGCCTCCGCGCACCCACAAGGGCGAGGTGTTCGACCCGGCCCGGGCATTGCCCGTATGTTTTTGCTTCCAGGGTTTTTTGCCGCCGCCGCTGACTTCGTCGCGGCTTTTGGTTTTTGACGTGCCCTGGCGTTTGTTCGCGCGTAGCGATTTTACCACCAGATACATAAGGTGCTCATTGACGTCGACGCCGAAAACGCCGTCGGAGAGTTCCATTTCCCCCGTGAGCTTACCGTCTTGCGAAAAAACTTTTGCTTTCATGTAGTATTAGCCTTTGTCAAATCCCTACTTGGTTGAATTCTTCTTGATGTAAACGACGCCTTTGCTGGGTCCGGGCACCGCGCCCTTGACAAGCACCAGCCCCGCCTCTTTATCGACGCCCATGACTTCCAGTTTTTTGGAAGTGACCCGCGAGGCCCCCATGTGGCCTTCCATGCGAAGCCCCGGGACCACGCGTCCCGGCGTTGTGTTGGCCCCCATGGAGCCCCTCTGGCGGTGCGCCTTGCAACCGTGCGTTTCGCGCCCCCGATGGAAATTGTGCCGCTTGATGCCGCCGGCGAACCCGCGGCCCTTGCTGACGCCGGTAACGTCGACGAACTTGACGTTTTCGAACATTTCGACGCCCACGGACTGCCCCGGAGTAAGCTGCTCGTCGGCGCTATCGAGCTTGAATTCCTTGAGGACCCGCGAGGGCGTTGCCGCATGCTTCTTGAAATGCCCCAAAAGCGGTCTGGTAAGTTTTTTTTCCGGGCACGCGTCGAAGGCCAGCTGCACCGAGCGATAACCGTCGGACTGTAGGCCCTTTACCTGGCAAACGACATTGGTAGCCGTCTGGATGATCGTAATAGGAGTGACCTTGCCTGATTCCTTGTTGAAAATCTGCGTCATCCCTATTTTTTTTCCAATCAAACCTTGCATAATAAATACCTTTTTTTTAGTTTCCAGTTACCGGTTGCCAGTTTCCGGTTTATTGTTAGTTTTTCTTACCGGTAACCGGCAACTGGCAACTTCTTTTATACTTTGATCTCGACGTCCACGCCCGCGGGCAGATCGAGCTTCATGAGCGAATCGACGGTTTGCGGCGTCGACTCCAAAATGTCGATCAGGCGTTTGTGTACCCTGATTTCAAACTGTTCCCGCGACTTTTTATTGACGTGCGGTGAACGAAGCACCGTATAAATCGACTTTTCGGTGGGAAGCGGGATGGGGCCTGAAATACGGGCTCCCGTCCCCTTCGCCGTCCGAACGATGTCGGAGGTCGACTTGTCGAGAATGTTATGGTCGAACGACTTGAGCCGTATTCTTATTCTTTCGCCTGGCACGTATTGCCTCCCTTAAATGGTCTTTACCCTAAGTAAAGATGAGAGTGAGATATTGCAGTTACCAAATTCTTCCGATTCGTCGTAATATTTCTTCCTGGACCCCTTTTGCGGTCCGGTCGTAATGGTCGAATTGCATCGTGTAAACCGCCCGCCCTTGGGTCATCGACCGCAGGGTCGTGGCATAACCGAACATTTCCGACAGCGGCGCTTCCGCGTCGACCACCTGCGCGTCCTTTCGCTGGTTGATGCCCGATATTTTTCCGCGCCTGGCGTTGAGGTCGTTGAGGACCGCGCCCATATAGTCCGGCGGGACCACGACCTCTATTTTCATGACCGGTTCCAGAATGGCCGGCGCCGCGCGGCTGCAGGCGTTTTTAAAGGCCATCGATCCCGCTATTTTAAAGGCCATTTCCGTGGAATCGTCTTCCCGCAGCGAGACCCGCTTGAGCGTGATTTTTATTCCCAGAAGCGGATAGCCCGACATCAGGCCCCCGCTCGAAGTTTCCATGATTCCCTGTTTTGCCGCCGCGATGAGCTCCTGGGGGACCGTGGAGTTCTTCGCGATCGCGTTTTCGAACTCGATTCCCGATCGCGGATCGGCGGGTTCGATGTCGATGGTCAATCGGGCGTATTGGTTCTTGCCGCCGACAAGCTGCGAATATTCAAAGTCCTCGGAGGCTTTTTCCGTGACGGTTTCCCGGTAGGACACTTGCGGTTTCCCGATGTGCGCCTCGACGTTAAACTCGCGGACCAAACGGTCGATGAGCACTTCGAGGTGAAGTTCCCCCATCCCGCCGATGATCGTCTGCCCGGTTTCGGAATCGATTTTAATGGTACACGTCGGGTCCTCGTCGGCCAAACGCATGAGCGAGTTTTGCAATTTATCCTGGTCACCCGTGCTTTTCGGCTCGATCGAACGATTGATGACCGGCTGCGGAAAAACCATCGGTTCGAACGTCACCGGTTTTGAGGCAAGGCAAATCGTGTCTCCGGTCGTGGTGTCTTTAAGCCCGCCAAGCCCCATGATGTCGCCCGCGTGCATCGCGTTCTCGGGTTTTCTCCTGTTGGAATGCATCCTGAAAATCCGTGTGATACGTTCGTTTGTTTTCGTGCGAGGATTATATACCACGCTCTTCGTGTCGATTTTTCCCGAATACGCCCTGGCATAGGCAAGTCGACCTATATGCGGATCGGTTGCAATTTTAAACACGATTGCGGAGAACGATTCGCTGTCCTGGGCCGACCTTTTTTCCTCGGTGTTCGTTTGCGGGTTCCACCCGACAACCGCCCCTCGGTCAAGCGGACTGGGGAGGTAATCGAGGATGGCGTCGATCAAATTCTGAACGCCCTTGTTTTTAAATGCCGAGCCGCACAGTACCGGGGCGATTTTTCCGGACAAAACCCCGCTTCTGATCGCCGATTTTATGTGCGCTTCCTCGGCATTTTTTCCTTCGATGATCCCGCCCATAAGCTCATCGCTGAAATCACAGACTTTTTCGAGCATTTCATCGCGAAACCGCCTGGCTTCATCGGCGTAGTCGCCGGGGATTTCCATTTCGCCCATTGTCGCGCCGAAGTCCTCTTCATTATAGGTATACGCTTTCATCCCGACCAGGTCGATGACGCCCTTGAAGGCGTCTTCCTTTCCCATCGGTATCTGAAGCGGCACCGGACATGCGCACAATTTTGTTTTCATCATATCGACCACGTTATGAAAATCGGCCCCTAAACGGTCCATTTTATTGACGAATGCGATTCGGGGAACGTTGTACTTGTCCGCCTGTCTCCAGACGGTTTCCGATTGAGGTTCCACGCCTCCGACCGAATCAAATATGGCAACTGCGCCATCCAAAACTCTCAAAGAACGTTCAACTTCTATGGTAAAATCCACATGGCCCGGCGTATCGATGACGTTGATCTGGAACCCTTTCCATTCAACGGTGATTGCCGCGGAGGTGATGGTGATTCCCCGTTCACGCTCCTGCTGCATCCAGTCCATGACGGTATTTCCGTCGTCGACTTCACCGATCCGGTGAATAAGGCCGCTGTAAAATAATATCCGCTCGGTCGTTGTTGTTTTACCGGCGTCTATATGGGCCATTATCCCGATATTTCGAACATTGCTGAGCGGAAAAATTTTATCCATGGCACTGGTTTCTTTGCATCGGCAATAGCTTCCAACCGGACCTGTTAAAGAGCATTTCGACCCGACATTACCACCGGAAAATAACGAAGGCCTTGTTCGCTTCCGCCATTTTATGCGTATCGATTTTCTTACGGACCGCCCCGCCTTCATTTTTAGAGGCCTGGACGAATTCATTGGCCATTTTCTCGGCCATGCTTTTTTCCGTGCGCTCCTTCGAATATTGAATGAGCCAACGGATGGCAAGCGACGTACGGCGCTCGGGCGCGACTTCCATGGGCACCTGATAGTTGGCGCCCCCCACGCGGCGGCTTTTCACTTCCACCGTGGGCTTGACATTGTCGACGGCCTTTTTGAAAACGCCCAAACCTTCCTGGTTCGTGTGCTTCCCCGCCAGATCGATGGCGTCGTATACCATGGTTTCGGCGGAGCGCTTCTTGCCCCGGCGCAGTAAATTATTGATGAATTGCGTGACCAGGATGCTTTTAAATTTCGGATCGGGTACGAAATCGTGTTTCCGAGCTCTTTTTCTTCTTGACATAGCTTATTAATCCCTTATTTCTTCTTCGGACGTTTGGCGCCGTATTTGGAACGGCCGCGTTTACGGTTTTCCACGCCCTGGGCGTCGAGCGCTCCGCGAATGATATGATAGCGCACTCCGGGAACGTCTTTGACGCGGCCTCCGCGGGCAAGCACGATGGAGTGTTCCTGTAAATTGTGGCCTTCTCCGGGGATATAGGCGTTGACTTCGATATGGTTGGTAAGCCGCACACGCGCCACCTTGCGAAGCGCCGAATTGGGCTTCTTGGGCGTGGTGGTAAAGACCCGGATGCACACGCCCCGGCGTTGCGGGCAATTCTGGAGCGCCCCGGCCTTGCTCTTGCGCGCAAGCGTTTTCCTGCCGTTTCGAATCAATTGACTGATGGTTGACACCTTATAACCTCCCAAAAAAAGACAATTCCTTAATATAATATATTTAAAGCATTAAATCAAATGCCTTATTAACTTATTATTCGATTTCCCCGCCGATATCGAGAAAATCCTCGTCGGCTTCGTGCTCCTCGACCGGCACGATGTCGGCGCCCAAGTCCTTGATTTTGACGTCGCGATAGAGCTTGCAGCCCGTGCCCGCGGGAATCAGGTTGCCCAATATCAAGTTTTCCTTCAGCCCCTTGAGATGGTCGACCTTGCCTTCCACCGCCGCCTTGGACAGCACCTTGGTGGTTTCCTGGAACGACGCCGCGCTGAGAAACGACTCGGTTGTCAATGACGCGCGGGTGATGCCGAGAAGCATGGGCTTAAAGGTTGCCGGCTCGCCGCCTTCGGCGATGACCATTTCGTTTTCTTCGCGAAGCCTTCTCTTGTCGACGTCGTCTCCGATGAGAAAACGAGTGTCGCCCGGCTTCTCGATTTTCACTTTCCTGAGCATCTGCGTCACGATGACCTCGATGTGCTTGTCGTTGATGGTCACGCCCTGGAGCCGGTACACGGACTGGATTTCGTCGAGCAGATAGCGCTGGACCGCATTTTCTCCCATAATGCGCAGGATATCGTGCGGATCGATGGCCCCTTCGCTGAGGCGGTCGCCCGCCCTGACCCGGTCGCCCTCGTGGATGCGCAAATGCTTTCCGAGAGGGATAAGATATTCCGTACCCGCGCCCTGGTCGTCGCGGATCACGATTTTGCGGTTACCGCGCTCGGTCCCGCCGAATTCGACGATGCCGTCGTTTTCGGAGACCACCGCCGCGTCCTTTGGCCGGCGGGCCTCGAAAAGCTCGGCAACGCGCGGAAGGCCTCCGGTGATGTCCTTGCTCTTACTGGTTTCGCGCGGCATTTTAACGAGGATATCGCCCTCGACGACCATGTCGCCGTCCTTGACTTGCAAATAGGACCCGGCAGGGACCGTAAGGCTGGCGAGACGCTTTTTGTCGGCGTCGAAAATTTGAATACTGGGGTGCAGCTTCTTTTCGCGGTGCTCGACGACGACGATATTGCTCACGCCCGTGCGTTCGTCGTAGATGTCGCGGGTCGTTTCGCCCTCGATAAGGTCGATGAGCTCCACGGAGCCTGCCTTGGTCGCCAAAATGACGTTGTTGTAGGGGTCCCATTCGAACAGGGACTGCCCCTTGGCGAGCTTCGCTCCGTCAAGCACTTTGAGCGCGACGCCGTAGGGAACGTTATAGTGGTACCGTTCGCGTTCCTGGTCGTCCAGAACGGCAAGCTCGCCGGTGCGGTTCATGACGATGAGGCCGTTTTTGTGTTCGACCGTTTCCAAATTGACATAAACGGCCTTGCCTTCGATTTTGGAGGTCTCCTTGGACTGCGCGATGAGCCGAGAGGCCGTGCCGCCGATGTGGAAGGTGCGCAGCGTCAGCTGCGTGCCCGGCTCGCCGATGCTCTGCGCGGCCATGATCCCGACGGCTTCTCCCATGTCAACCGCTTTGCCCGTTGCGAGGTTGCGGCCGTAACACTTTGCGCAGGTCCCTTCTTCGGCGTCGCAGGTAAGCACGGAGCGGATCTTGACTTTCTGGATCCCCGCGTCTTCGATACGCTTGGCGAGGACCTCGTCGATAAGCGTGCTGCTCGGGCAAATGAGTTCGTCGGAAACGGGATCGGCGACGTCTTCCTGGGTGACGCGGCCGATAAGCCTATGCGACAGGGACTCCATGAGTTCGTCGCCCTCGCGCAGGTCCTCGATTTCAATGCCTTTAATGGTGCCGCAATCGTACTCGTTGATGACCACGTCCTGCACGACGTCGACGAGCCTGCGGGTCAGGTACCCGGCGTCGGCGGTTTTAAGGGCGGTATCGGCCAAGCCCTTGCGCGCCCCGTGCGTGGAAATGAAATATTCGAGCACCGACAGGCCGTCCTTGAAATTGGAGGTAATGGGGTTTTCGATGATCTCGCCCACCGCGCCCGTGATTTTTTTCTGCGGCTTCTGCATGAGTCCGCGCATTCCGGCAAGCTGCTTGATCTGGTCGTTGCTGCCGCGCGCGCCCGAATCGAGCATGAGGTACACCGGGTTGAAGCCGTCCTTGTCCTTGGCAAGGGCCTCGCGAAGCGCGTCGGCCACCATGCCCGTGGTGTGCGTCCACATATCGATGATTTTATTATAGCGCTCGCCCTCGGTGATGATGCCGCGGTCGTACTGTTTACGGATGCGCGTCACTTCCTCGATCGATTTCTTGACGATCGCTTCTTTTTCCTTGGGGACGACCAAATCGTCGGCGCCGAAGGTTATGCCCGCCCGCGTGGCGTATTCATAGCCCAGGGCCTTGATGCTGTCGAGGAATTGACAAGCGATTTTGTTCCCTTTTTTCTTGATGATGTCGGCGGTGACGGCCTGGATGGTTTTTTTCTTGAGCAGTTCGTTGAAGAAATCCAGGTCGGGGGGCAAAATTTGGTTGAAAATGACCCGGCCGGCCGTGGTTTCGACGATCTTGCCGCGGATGCGGACCTTGATCTTCGCGTGAATGTCGATCTGTTTGTTGTACAGGGCGTGCACGACTTCGTCGGCGTCGCAAAACGCCCTTCCCTCGCCCTTGCGGCCCACTCCCATTTTGGTAAGGTAGTACATGCCGAGCACGATGTCTTGCGAAGGCACCATGATGGGCATTCCCGAGGCGGGGCTCAAAAGATTGTTTGCCGACAGCATGAGCAGGCGGCATTCGATTTGCGATTCGAAGGAAAGCGGAACGTGCACGGCCATCTGGTCGCCGTCGAAGTCGGCGTTGAACGCCGCGCAGACGAGCGGATGCAGCCGGATGGCCTTTCCTTCCACCAAAACGGGAAAGAATGCCTGTATGCCCAGCCGGTGTAGCGTGGGGGCGCGGTTGAGCAGCACGGGATGGTCCTTGATGACGTCTTCTAAAATGTCCCAGACTTCCGGGCGCTCCTTTTCCACGAATTTCTTCGCGCTCTTGACGGTTTGCACAAGGTTCTTTTCTTCGAGCCGCTGGATGACGAAGGGCTTGAAAAGTTCCAGGGCCATGGTTTTGGGCAGCCCGCACTGATGGATTTTAAGCTCGGGGCCCACCACGATCACGCTACGGCCGGAATAGTCGACGCGTTTTCCCAAAAGGTTCTGGCGGAAACGGCCCTGCTTGCCTTTAAGAAGGTCGCTTAAGGACTTCAGCGGACGCTTTCCCTCGCCCTTGACGGAGAAGGTGCGCCGTCCGTTGTCGAACAGGGTGTCGACGGCCTCCTGCAACATGCGCATTTCGTTTCGCAGGATGACGTCGGGCGCCTTGATTTCCATGAGCTTTTTAAGGCGATTGTTGCGGTTGATGACCCTTCTGTAAAGATCGTTCAGGTCGGACGTGGCGAACCGTCCGCCTTCGAGCGGCACCAGCGGCCGAAGATCGGGAGGCAGCACGGGCAGGACCTGGAGCACCATGCATTCGGGCTTATTGGCCGATTTGAGAAACGATTCCGCGATGCGCAGACGCTTGAGGTGTTCGAGCTTGCGCTGTTCGGAGGATTCGAGCTTTATTTTCGAACGCAAATCGATGGAAAGCTCTTCGAGGTCGAGCGTGGCCAGCATTTCGAGCACCGCCTCGCCGCCCATCTTGGCGACGAACTGCTTGTTTTGCTCTTCAAGTTCGATATATTCATCTTCGGTAAGAAGCGAGCCCTTGCGAAGGTTCGTGTCTCCGGGATCGATGACCACGTAGGACTCATAGTACACGATGCGCTCGAGCACGGTATTGGCGAGTCCGAGCAGATAGCTGATGTGCGAAGGAACGTTTTTAAGAAACCAAATGTGCACGATAGGCACCGCGAGTTCGATGTGGCCCATGCGCTCGCGACGGACTTTCGAATGCGTCACTTCCACGCCGCAGCGGTCGCAGACCACGCCGCGATACCTTATGCGCTTGTATTTTCCGCAATTGCATTCCCAGTTGCGCACGGGGCCGAAGATCTTTTCGCAAAACAAACCGTCGCGCTCGGGCTTAAACGAGCGGTAATTGATGGTTTCCGGTTTTGTCACTTCCCCAAACGACCAGTTTCTGATCGTGTCCGGGGACGCAAGCCTGATGGTGACTTCGTTTACTTCGTCTATCCTTGTATTTCCCTGACCTAGTGCCACGTGCTGTCCTCCTTTTGGTGCGGAGTTTTATAATCTTGTACGAACCCGGCAAAAGCCGGAGGGCGCCCCGATGAAAAACCGCCCCGACATGCGCGGGCGGTTTTTCGGGGCCGTAACGTCTTATGCCGGTTTCTCCGACTCCTCGCCCATCTTGACCTCGATATCGAGCGCCAGGGCCTTGATTTCCCTGATGAGCACTTTAAACGATTCCGGCATGCTTGCTTTAGGCGAATTCTCGCCCTTGACTATCGCTTCATAGGTTTTCGAGCGTCCCGAAAGGTCGTCGGATTTTACCGTCAGCACCTGCTGCAGCGTATGCGCCGCGCCGTATGCTTCGAGCGCCCAGACTTCCATTTCGCCGAAACGCTGTCCGCCGAATTGCGACTTTCCGCCCAAGGGCTGTTGCGTGACGAGCGAATAGGGACCGATGGACCGCGCGTGGATCTTGTCGTCGACAAGATGGCATAGTTTCATCATGTACATGGGCCCGACCGTGATTTCGCGGTCGAACGGCTCGCCCGTCCGGCCGTCGCGAAGTTCGATCTTGCCGGCTACCGGCAAATGGGCCTTTTCCAGAAGCTTGGTGACGTCTTCGTATTTGGCGCCGTCGAACACCGGCGTCGCGACCGACATATCGAGCTTGGCCGCGGCCCATCCCATGTGCGTTTCGAGGATCTGGCCGAAATTCATGCGCGACGGGACCCCGAGCGGATTGAGGATCATGTCGACCGGCGTTCCGTCGGGCAAAAACGGAAGGTCTTCGGCCGGGACGATTTTCGAAATGACGCCCTTGTTGCCGTGACGGCCGGCCATTTTGTCGCCCACCGACAGCTTTCGTTTCTTGGCCACGTAAACCTTGACATATTGGAGAACGCCCGGTTTGAGTTCGTCGCCGCGGACGACCTTGTCGATTTCCTTGTCGAGCTTGTCTTCAAGTTTGCCGATGAGGTCGTTGGACACGTAGAACACGTCTTCGGCCTTGCGGTTTTTCGCGGCGTCGGCGCAAAACCCGTTTTTGACGGAAATACCCGCAAAGTCAAGTTTCGACAGGAGGGGCTTGGTCCATTTCTTTCCTTCGGGGACGACCGCTTCTCCCGTGTGCGCGTTGAGCACTTCCTGGGTCGTGGAATCGACCAGGATGTCGAGCAGTTTTTCCCGGCGCACTTTTTCGATGTCGGCTATTTGCTTGGTGATATCGGCGCGCAGGTCGTCGATGGTTTTCTTGTCCTTTTTCTTCGAGCGCTTGTCGCGTTCCTTGCGCGAGTAAATGCGCGTGTCGATGACGATGCCCTTAAGGCCCGGAGGCGCCTTGAGCGAGGAATCGCGCACGTCGCCGGCCTTTTCGCCGAATATGGCGCGCAGCAGCCGCTCTTCGGGCGACAGCTCCGTTTCGCCCTTGGGCGTAACTTTACCGACAAGAATGTCCCCCGCCTCGACCTCGGTGCCGATGCGCACGACGCCGGTTTCGTCGAGGTTTTTCACCGCGTCTTCGCTGACGTTGGGGATTTCGCGCGTGAGTTCTTCGGGCCCCCGCTTGGTGTCGCGCACTTCGATCTCGAACACTTCGATATGCAGCGACGTATAGACGTCGGTGGCCACGAGTTTTTCGGAGATGATGATGGCGTCTTCGTAGTTATAGCCGCGCCACGGCATGAAGGCCACCATGACGTTTCGGCCGAGGGCGAGTTCCCCGTCTTTGGTGGCGTGGCCGTCGGCAAGCGCATCGCCCGCCTTTACCTTTTGGCCGCTTTTAATAAGCACTTTTTGGTTGATGCAGGTGTCCTGATTGGAACGCTCGAACTTGGTAAGTTCGTAGGAATCGAACTGCGTCAGGCCCAGAATGTCGTCGTCGGCCGTGGTTTTGGTTTTCTTGATCACGATCTTGTTCGCATCGACCGTTTCGACGACCCCGGCGTTTTTGGCCGTGATCATGCAGCCCGAGTCGATGGCGGCCCGGCGCTCAAGCCCGGTGCCGATAAGCGGCGCTTCAGTTGACAGAAGAGGAACAGCCTGGCGTTGCATGTTGGAGCCCATGAGCGCGCGGTTGGCATCGTCGTGTTCCAGAAACGGGATGAGTCCGGCGGCGATGCTGACCAGTTGCATGGGCGAAATGTCCATATATGAAACGTCTTTGGGCGCGATGAGCGGGAAATCGCCGCGATAGCGGGCGAAGACGAGCGGTTCGGTCATTTTGCCGTTTTTATCGACGGGGGTATTGGCCTGGGCGATTTTATAGTTGTCCTCTTGGTCGGCGGTCAAATATTCAACCGAACCGGTGAGCTTCCCGTCGACCACTTTTTGATACGGCGATTCGATGAACCCGAATGCATTGACCCGCGCGAATGTGGAGAGCGACGCGATAAGGCCGATATTGGGCCCTTCGGGCGTTTCGATGGGGCAGAGCCGTCCGTAATGCGTATGGTGCACGTCGCGCACTTCGAAACCCGCGCGTTCGCGGGTAAGGCCGCCGGGACCCAGGGCGCTCACGCGGCGCTTATGCGTCAACTCCGAAAGCGGATTGGTCTGGTCGAGGAACTGCGAAAGCTGCGAAGAGCCGAAAAACGCCTGGATAACGGTCGACACCGTGCGGGCGTTGATCAGGTCTTGCGGCGTTACGTTTTCGTTGTCGCGAAGGCTCAGGCGCTCACGAATGGTGCGCACCATGCGCGTAAGCCCAACCGTAAACTGCGCCGAGAGCAGCTCTCCCACCGACCGGACGCGGCGGTTTCCCAGATGGTCGATATCGTCGATGAAACCCTGGCCGCCGCTTAGGCGGATAAGATAATTAAACGTGGCGACGAAATCGTCTTTGGTCAAGACGTTTTGCCCCTCTTCGGATTTCATGTTCAGGCGCGTGTTGATGCGATAGCGTCCCACGTCGCCCAGGTCGTAGCGCTTTTCGTCGAAAAACAGCCGCTGGATCAGGTTGCGGGCGGTTTCCACGTTGGGCGGGTCGCCGGGCCGCATGGTCGCGTATAAATAGAACAGGGCCTCTTCCTCGGATTTGGTGGGGTCCACGGCGATGGTATTGCGGATGACCATGTTTTCGGGGTTCGAAACGTCCTTGACGATATCGACCTTCGTAATATGGTTCAGAACGAGGCTTTTCCACTTTTCCTCGGTGATGATTTCATTGGCGTCGATGATGATTTCTCCCGTGTCATGATTGAACACGGTTTTCGCGTTGACGCAACCGACCGTCGTTTCCTTGGTCTTTGGGGTAACGTCGACGGCCATGCTCTCGTGAAACAGGGCCAGCAGTTTTTCGTCGGTGGAATAGCCCAAGGCCCGAAGCAAAATGGTTGCGGGCATCTTCTTGCGGCGGTCGATGTTGACGGTCAAAACATCGTCGACGTCGAGGATGATTTCGACCCACGATCCGCGCTGCGGGATGATGCGCGCGTTAAGAAGTTTTTCTCCGCTCGGATGGTCTTCCTCGTCGAAGGTAATGCCGGGCGAACGGTGCAACTGGCTGACGATGACGCGCTCGGCCCCGTTGATGACGAACGTTCCGCGGTCGGTCATGAGCGGGATTTCGCCGACATACACTTCGTTGGTTATTTTTTCGACGAACTTCTTGACTTCGCCGTCTTGTTCGTAAACAAGCAGCGACATATCGACCTTAAGGGGAGCGGCGAAGGTCATTCCCCGTTCCTTGCATTCTTTAAGCGTATATTTGGGAACGCCGAGTTTGTAGCCGTCGTACTCCAGCGAATAATAGCCTTTAACGTCGTTAACGGGAAAAAGACTCATGAATACGGATTGTAATCCATGTTTCTTTCTCAAACGGGGAGGAACATCGGCCTGTAAGAATGCCTCATACGATTTGGTCTGTATTTCAAGAAGGTCCGGCAAATCCATCACGGCAGGAATGCGGGAATAACTTCTACGGTCTATCATTCGCACGTCCCCTTAAATCTATTTGATGTGGATAGTGCATTATCTACAATAGCTAACACGGAATACCAAGTCGATCGATATTCCGTGTAAAAACGAGCTGTTCAATTTAAAGAAAACCAAAACGGCAATTGAAGCTCTCGGATGAAACAAATAGTGTCGATTGATTACTTGATTTCGACAACCGCTCCGTTTTCCTCCAATTGTTTTTTGATGCTTTCGGCCTCGGCTTTGGGGACTGCTTCCTTAACGGGTTTAGGAGCGCCTTCGACCAGGTCTTTGGCTTCTTTGAGTCCGAGACCGGTAAGGGCACGTACCACCTTGATTACCTGGATCTTTTTGGCGCCGCCTTCTTTAAGAATGACGGAAAATTCCGTCTGCTCTTCGGCCGCTTCCGCCGCCGCACCGCCGCCGGCCGCGGGAGCCGCCGCCGCGGCAACGGGCGCCGCAGCTTTTACGCCGAACTTCTCTTCGATGCCTTTGATCAGCTCGCAAAGGTCCAGCACGGTTTTACCGCCGATTGCTTCGATAATTTCATCATTTGTTAAGGTTGCCACAATGATACCTCCGTATTGAAAAGTTAAAAATATTTATTCGTTACTATTGGACTTCTTCAGACTGTTTCTTGTTTTTCAGGCCTTCAAGCGTGCCGGCGAATTTGACCATGACGCCATTAAGCGAACCGGCAAGATTGGCCATGGGGGCCTGTAAAAGACCAAGCAGTTGCGCTAAAAGGACTTCGCGGGGCGGGATGTCGGCAAGCTTGACAACGTCGGACCCGCCGAAAACGCTCCCGTCAACATGGGCAACCTTGACTTCCAGCAGCTCCTTATGGTCCTTCTGGAAATCTTTTATGATTTTCGCGGGGGCCATGCTTTCGCCCGAAGCGAGCGCGACGCCCACGGCCCCTTTAAGGTAGGGGGCAAGCTCTTTTTTGCCGGACTTTTCACACGCTATCCTGGCCAGCGTGTTCTTGACAACGATATATTTGACGCCTTTTTTCCGGAAACTGTTGCGCAGCGCGGTCATTTGCTCGACATTGATCCGGTTGATGTCGGTAAGATAAATTCCGCGGGCCTGCGTGAACTCCCGTTCAAGCACGCCGATGGCTTCGGTTCTTTCTTCTCGAGTAGACATGTGTGCTGACCTTTTTTATAAAGTAATGACCTGGTTATTACACTTCCGGGTTGATCTTGATCCCTTGCCCCATCGTGCTGGTGATGATGACCTTTTTAATGAACGCGCCCTTGGCCGACGGCGGTTTTACTTTTGAAACCGCCTCAAGGAACGCGCGGGCGTTTTCCTTGAGTTTGCCGGCGTCGAAAGAAAGTTTTCCGAGCGGAGCGTGCAGAATGCCGCCCTTTTCGGCGCGAAAATCGGCCTTTCCTTTTTTCATTTCTTTAATGGCTTTTCCGATGTCCATGGTGACCGTGCCGACTTTCGGGTTGGGCATAAGTCCGCGGGTACCGAGGATCTTACCCAATTTCCCGACCACCTTCATCATGTCGGGCGTTGCGATCACCGCGTCGAAATCAAGCCAGCCGCCCGTGATCTTTTCGGCCATGTCTTCGGCGCCCACGAAATCGGCCCCCGCGTCTTTGGCTTCCTGGGCCTTGTCGCCCTGCGCAAACGCAAGCACCCTGATCGATTTGCCCAGACCGTGCGGAAGGACCACCGAGCCGCGGACCGCTTGGTCGCTTTTTTTAGGGTCGATGCCGAGGTTGACGGCCACTTCGACCGTTTCGTCGAATTTGACCTGGGAATTTCCTTTCAGGAATTCAATTGCCTCAACCAAGGTATATTCTTTGGTCTTGTCAATTTTTTTTCTGACATTGTTCCATTTTTTTCCGTGTTTCATGTATCGATGCTCCCTTACGTTTTTTTCACTGACCGGCTATAAGCACACCCATGCTGCGGGCGGTGCCCATGACCGTATTCATTGCCGCCTCGACGCTTGCCGCGTTGAGGTCGGGTAATTTCATTTCCGCGATTTTCCGGACCTGGTCCTTGGTAATGGTCCCGACTTTGTCCTTATTGGGGACTCCGGAACCTTTGGGGACGCCCAATTCCTTTAAAATGAGGACCGAAACCGGAGGGGTTTTCGTGATAAAAGTAAATGACCGATCGGCATAAACGGTAATGATGACCGGAATGGTCATGCCGTTGGCTTCCTTGGTCTTAGCGTTGAATGCTTTACAGAATTCCATAATGTTGACGCCGTGCTGCCCGAGCGCCGGACCGACGGGAGGAGCCGGATTTGCTTGTCCGCCGGGAATTTGCAGTTTTATTTGCGCGCTAACTTTCTTTGCCAAAGTCGTTACCCCTTTCGAACTATAAATCAATTAATAGGATTGACATGAACAAAATCGACCTCGACCGGCGTCGATCTGCCGAAAACGCTGACCATGACTTTGATTTTTCCTTTTTCAGGATGTATCTCGTCGACAACGCCGTCAAAATCCTTGAAAGGCCCTTCTTTTATTTTTACCGCTTCGCCTATTTCAAAAGGAACTTCGGAAATCTGCTGCCGCGGGCCTTTTTGCGTTTGTCCTAGAATCCGTTCCACTTCCTCGACCCGCAGCGGCTGCGGTTTTTTTCCGCCGACAAAACCGGTGACGCCGTTAATGTTTCTGATGAAGTGCATGGTTTCTTTGTTTAATTCCATCTCGACAAGGATATAGCTCGGAAAATATTTTCTCGTCGATTTTATTTTTTTACCGTTCTTAACTTGGACAACATCGTGAGTGGGCATGAGCGCTTGCGAAATCTGGTCTTTCATTTCACCGGAAGCCACGAGATCGGTGACGATTTCCAACACTTTCGCTTCCTGCCCAGAATACGTATGAACCGCATACCAACGATTTGCCATGAACAATCCTTGCTGGTCGAGAAACCTTCGGTTACAAATTTATCTGCAATAACAATCCGACGAGGCGATTAATTACTTGGTCGCAAGCATAAACGAAGATCGCCATCATGATGCTCAAGATAATTACTAATACGGTTGCCCCCACCAATTCGTTTCTGGCAGGCCAGCTTACCTTAATTAGTTCGGCGCGCACGTCTTTGAGATACTGAATAAGTTTTTGCATAGTTTCCGCTTTTAAAACAGGTCTGGAGGGATTTGAACCCCCAACCAATGGTTTTGGAGACCACTACTCTGCCAATTGAGCTACAGACCTAGATATTGTTTATTTTTCTTTCCGGTCCATTTTTTTGCACTGTTTTCCGCTCTGAGGCTTAACTCTTCGGGTAAGCGCCATTTCCGCTCTTGAAATCGCGTGCTCCGGCGATTATCAAATCGAGGGAAGATTTTAAACGCGGCGTGCTCTATTATCGGGTCTCTTTATGCACCGTGCGTTTTCTTTCGAATGGGCAGTACTTTTTAAGCTCCAACCGTTCGGAATGCTTCCGTTTATTTTTCATAATCGTATAGTTATGTTGTTTGCACGAGGTACATTCGAGCGTGATCATTTCTCTGGCCATTTTTTATCCGCCACTAGGTAATATTTTAAATAGTAATTCGAGACGCACAATCGTGCGTCTCGACGATTAAATAATTGTCTTATTCAACTATTTCCGTTACGGCGCCCGCACCGACGGTGCGTCCGCCCTCGCGAATAGCGAAGCGTTGTCCTTTTTCCATGGCGATCGGGCAAATAAGTTCGACTTCTAGGGCGGCATTGTCGCCGGGCATGATCATTTCGATTCCATCGGCCAGTTTCAAATTTCCCGTCACATCGGTTGTACGGAAATAAAATTGCGGGCGATATCCCGTAAAAAACGGCGTATGGCGACCGCCTTCATCCTTGGAAAGAACGTACACTTCCGCTTTGAATTTCTTGTGTGGCTTAATCGATCCGGGTTTTGCCAAAACCATACCGCGGACGATTTCTTCCTTTTCAACGCCGCGAAGCAGCGTTCCGATATTGTCCCCGGCTTCGGCTTTGTCCAAAAGTTTGCGGAACATTTCAACGCCGGTGACGACGCTTTTGCGAGTGTCTTTGATGCCGACGATTTCAACTTCATCGCCGATTTTAATGGTCCCGCGATCAACACGACCCGTGGCAACCGTTCCACGACCGGTAATCGAGAAAACGTCCTCGACCGGCATGAGAAAGGGCTTGTCGACTTCGCGCTGGGGAGTAGGAATGTAGGAATCGATCGCGTCCATCAGCTCGATGATGCATTTGTTTTTTTCAGGGTCTTCCGGGGCCTGGATCGCGGCGAGGGCGCTTCCCTTAATAATAGGAGTGGCGTCGCCGTCGAATTTATATTTGGTAAGAAGTTCGCGGACCTCAAGTTCGACGAGTTCCAAAAGTTCTGGATCGTCGACAAGATCGACTTTGTTCATGAAAACGACGATATACGGAACATTTACTTGATGCGCGAGAAGAATGTGCTCGCGGGTTTGCGGCATGGGGCCGTCGGCAGCGCTGACGACCAAAATGGCCCCGTCCATCTGCGCGGCGCCGGTGATCATGTTTTTAACGTAATCGGCGTGTCCTGGACAGTCGACATGAGCGTAATGACGTTTTGCCGTGGAATACTCGACATGCGAAGTCGCAATGGTAAGAATTTTCGTCGGATCCCTGCGTCCCTGGGACTCCGATGCCTTGGCGACTTCATCGTAGGGAATATATTTGGCAAGTCCTTTTTTTTCCATGACGCGCGTAATTGCCGCTGTCAGCGTTGTTTTTCCATGATCGACGTGACCGATGGTTCCGACATTCACATGCACCTTAGTACGTTCAAATTTTTCCTTTGCCATGAAAAACCCCTTGATTAATGAAAAAAGTTTACACTATTTATGCTTGTTTGACCTTTGCGCATTTCAAAAAAGCCCACGACGGGGCTCGAACCCGTGAACCTCATCCTTACCAAGGATGTGCTCTACCAACTGAGCTACATGGGCGATTTCTTAAAAGCGGGCAGTGAGACTCGAACTCACAACAACCACCTTGGAAGGGTGGAACTCTACCAATTGAGTTATACCCGCAAGAGCAAATGGGTAGGGATGGTTTCGAACCACCGTAGGCGTCAGCCAATGGATTTACAGTCCATCCCCTTTAGCCACTCGGGCACCTACCCAATCCGTTTACATTTCAATATTTATACAATCACAATCGCTATGTTCTGGAGCCGATGGAGGGGATCAAACCCCCGACCATTCGATTACAAGTCGAATGCTCTATCAACTGAGCTACATCGGCCAAAAGCGCAAAAAAGTTTTGAAAATATAATATATGTGGTACGATAAAGTCAAAAGATATTAATATCTTATAAATTTTTGACGATCTTGTCCACAAGACCATATTCCAACGCTTCTTGCGCCGACATAAAATAATCCCGGTCCGTGTCTTCCTCTATTTTTGCAATCGATTTTTTGGTGTGCAGGGCCAAAATCTCGTTAAGCCGTTCGCGAACCCGCAGCATTTCTTCCGCCTGAATTTGAATATCGGAGGCCGGACCGAAGAAATTCCCCGAAATAAGCGGTTGATGAATCATGATGCGCGCGTTTTCCCAGGTTAAACGCTTTCCGGCCGTCCCGGCGCACAAAAGGACCGCCCCCATGCTCGCGGCGAGTCCCATGCAAACCGTGCTGATCTTCGCCTTGGAGTATTGCATGGCGTCATAAATGGCCAGCCCGGAAGAAATCGCCCCTCCGGGACTGTTGACGAATATCGTGATGTCCTCGCTATTTTGCCCATTAAAGAACAGGATTTTCTGCACCACGGATTCGGCGGATTCATCGTTGATTTCACCCCACAAAAAAATCTCGCGGCGCTTCATCATCTGTTCTTCGATGTCGCTTCCGACAAGGGCTTTTTTCAGCCCATAAAGAAAATCGCTGCCGTTTTTTTTCTGGTTTTTCACGTTTGGCTCCTTTTTTGACGTAGTACGAATTAATTCTCGACAACCGTGCATTGGGATTTCCCGCCCGGCAGATCCTTAACTTCGACGCCCATCCCCTTCAACTGTCCGCGAACCGCATCGGCCCCGGAATAGTCCTTGCAAACTTTCGCGGCAATGCGCGCATTGAGCAATTCAATGATTTTTTCGGTTTTTTGCGGCGCAAGCTCCTTCGTCGAAACAATTTCATAGGTTTCATGTTTGATCACGAACTTTGCTCCATCGTCCGGTTTCAATAGATCAAGCGCTAATACCGAATCGGCCCGATCAATCGCCGCGCATTTATCATGAGCCGCCACTGATTTATCGCGCAGCAGGTTCCACAGCGCCCCCATGGCAAGCGGCATATTGCAATCGTCGCACAAGGCGTCCCAAAAGGGCGCGAGCAGCGAATCCGCCTTCTCATTTACCGATGACTTGTCTTTATCCTCCAACCAATCCCGAATCACTTCAAACGAAGCCTCCGACGCTATCAATTTCTTCATGTTGGCAAGCCCCTGCGCCGAGGCACGCAGGCCTTCCCACGAAAACATGAGCGGGCTTCGATAATGGGCGCTATAGCAAAACATCCGGTAGGCAAGCGGCGAGAGCCCCTCGCTTTTAACGGAATCCAAAGTCACGAAGCCTTCACCCGACTTCGCCATTTTTCCTTTATCAATCACTAAAAACTCGCCGTGGAGCCAATAATCGACGAACTTTTTCCCGGTCGCCGCCTCGGCCTGGGCGATTTCGTTGGTGTGATGGACGCGCACATGGTCCTGCCCGCCGCAGTGGATGTCGATGGGCTGCGGCAAGTATGCAAGCGACATGGCGCTGCATTCGATGTGCCAGCCAGGAAACCCTATTCCCCACGGGCTGTCCCACTCCATCTGGCGTTTGACGTCTTTCGGGGAAAATTTCCACAGCGCGAAGTCCGTCACGCTTTTTTTTCCGCCCATGTCCACGCGGCTTCCGGCCCGCAAGCTTTCCACATCAAGCTTTGCAAAATCGGCATAGGAAGGAAACTTGGTCGTGTCGAAATAAATACCATCCGGCGTTCTATAGGTAAACCCTTTTTCTTCGAGTTGCTTGACCATGGCAATCATCCGCGGTATGTGGTCCGTGGCCTTTACCCAAAGCGTGGGTTCGCTGATGTTAAGGTCGCGCATGTTTCGCTTGAACACCTCGGTATAGTACGCCGCGATGTCCCACACGCTTTTGCCCTCGCGCGCCGCGCCTTTTTCCATTTTATCGTCGCCCGTGTCCGCGTCCGAGGTCAAATGCCCTACGTCGGTAATGTTCATCACATGCTTGACTTTATACCCAATCGAAAGCAATAGCCGTTTGACAACGTCCTCGAAAATATACGACCGCAAATTGCCGATATGGGCGTAATTATAAACCGTAGGGCCGCAGCAATACATTCCCACTTCGTCGTGCGCGGGCGTAAAGGGCTCTTTTTGGCGTGAGGCCGTATTGTACAAATACAATTTCTTTTGCATGGTGTCTTCCGCGGGTCAGCTAAAATCCCAGCTTCACCTTTCCGTTTCCCGCAATCACGGTCCCAACGACCCGCGGTTTGAACTTGGAAATCAGCTTCGATTTGAGCACGGTTTGCGCGTTTGCCGGTTTCACCGCCAGAACCATGCCGATGCCCATGTTAAACGTCCGGTACATTTCCTTGCTTTCCACGGCGCCATGCTCCTGAAGCCACACAAAAATCGGGTCCGGCGTCCATGATGTGCAATCGATGGCGGCGTCGCACTTCGGCGGAAGAATGCGGTCGACATTGTCGGTAAATCCGCCTCCCGTAATATGTGCGCACCCGTTAATAAGCCCTTTTTTCATAAGTTCGAGCACCGGACTATACGCCCGATGCGGCATTAAAAGCTCCTGGCCGAACGTCCTTCCCGTTTCCGGAAAAATGTCGGAATACGATTTTCTCGCGGCCTCAACGACGATTTTTCGCGCAAGGCTGTAGCCGTTAGTATGGAGGCCGTTTGATTCCAGGCCGATCAGAACGTCGCCTTTTTTGATTTTGCTTCCGTCAATTACGTCCTTTTCGTCGACCACCCCTACGATGGTCCCGGCGATGTCGTACTCCCCTACCTGATAAAACCCCGGCATTTCAGCGGTCTCCCCGCCGATCAAAACGCAGTCTGCGGCTTTACAAGCGCGGGTCAGTCCCGTAAGTACGCTCACGAAAACGTCGGGGTCGAGCTTGCCCGTGGCAATATAGTCTAGAAAGTAGAGCGGCTTCGCGCCGAGCACCAGAATATCGTTAAGGCAATGGTTAACGATGTCCTCGCCAACCGTGCCGTGTATACCGGTTTCAGCGGCTATCTTAAGTTTGGTGCCTACGCCATCCACCGAAGACACGAGGATCGGCTTTTTATAGCTTTTGAGTGATGCGAGCGAAAACATCCCGCCGAAGTGGCCAAATTTCCCTACCACATTTTTGTTGAACGTGGATTCAACGAGCTTGCCGATTTTTTTCCTTGTTGCGTTCCATACGGGAATATTCACGCCGGCATCGGCGTAGGTCAGTGAGCGGGATGGCATAAAGGTCTTCCTGCCTATTCTAGTATTATAGGGACTTTTCCAGCGCCTGAAAAAGCCGCCGGAATTAAATGAAGCAATTCTTGTACCTGTTTGCGTAAAATCGCAAACTTATAAAAATAGGTTAAGAGGGAAAATATGTCAATCTTAAAGCTTGAGGAGGCTGCCTTTTCAATTAATATACGACGCCGTCTTTTTGGCTCCTAAACCATTTTAAATACAATGAAGGGTCCGAAAAATCTTTTGCGGTATAGTTGACAAGAAACGCATGCGCCGTTTTTTGTTCGGCGCTGTCCCCGAACCATAATTGCCCAATAGAGTTGATGCACTTGATTCGATTCATCGCCTCCGGCCAAATTAAGCTGTCCCATTGGGCCTCGGAGAAGCCGGAAAAATCCCACGCGCGTTCGCTCAGTCCAATGGATTGTAATTCTTTGGTTTTCTTAGTCTTTAGGCTTTGAATATACATTTGCTTGAGCATGTCTTCGAAATTTTTGGAACCAATTCGCTGGGTAATCGTGGATTCATTCTTGCGGAACCATTCTTTCCATTCGTGAACAACAATGGCGGGCTTATCGGTCCTGAACCACATTTCCGGCTTTACCGGATATTCAAAATTCATCCCGCAAAGGTACGGCAGCCACATTATTGTCTTTAAATAATCTTGTTTCAACACGGCGTTTGTCGTATCGGTCAATAGCGAATCCATTCTCAAAATGCAGCTATTTATCACGTATTTGGAAATGATCTTGTTTATTTCGTGGCCATAAACGAAACGCTCCCTTCGAACGATAATGCCGTCATATGCGGGAAAAAGTATAATTTTCCGAAACAACGAACCCGTTTCAATATAAAAATTCTCATTCCCACACTTTTCCGCAACTGAAGGCCTTATGCTCTGAGAATCATAAAGCATTTGTTTAACGGAAAGAACCATGCCGTTTCCAAACGAACTTTTTAGATAATGGGCCAAAAAGTACCCCTTTGTATTTTCGTTTTTCGGGTGTTTGGTATGGAAGATATTTTTATCCGTAAATGATTTATTCAGATGGGCCGCTCCATAATAAATAATCGCCTTTGCGTCTTTGTGAGTAGTAAGGTATTCGGTGATATTACGGGCGGTTAGAACGTCTCGTTTTTCAATAAAATAGTCAAGACGGTCCTTTGAAAGCTCATCGAGCGAATCATGAGGGTTCCAGACGGGCGCGCCTTCCGGACCGAAAATGTCCAAGGTGATTCCCATAGGCGCGGCCGGGCGGGAATTCATGCTGTCGATTTTCATCGAAAATCGTCGAAGATCGGCAAAAAACTCATACTGTTCCAATGTTGCAATGTTGTATGAAGGCCACTCATTGAAGAGCGGCATTATGTCATTGGTTTTGAAATAGGTTTTGAGCGAATTAACTCCGCCGCTGTCTGTCTCTAAAATCAAAACGATGTGTTTGTCGACATCCGCCCCGTGCTCAACCATCGAAGCCCATTTATTCAATAACTCCATAATTGAATAAAAAGGCAAAGGCTGGCCATGATCAAAATCGCCCAACATCAGGATTCGCTTGTTCTTCAATTCTTTTATCAAGTATTCTTCAGGATTTTTATGGATTTTTGACGTCGAATTATCGCATGACGTAAGAACGAATAGGAACCACAATAAAAGGGCCAATATTTTATCTATTTTCATCTCTTAATTCTTTCGAAGCAAAAGGTTTTATAAAAAAGTTCGTAGAGTTTTTCAAACAGGATTACATTGACTCGGCGCTTTGTGAACGCGTTTTATTATGGCCATGCATGTTCCTCCAATGGATTGAACTTTTCGGCGTTTTTGCCTGGTTCTCAATTGCCAAGACATTGTTTTTTATGAAAGAGACCTGAAATTTTCTGAAACAGCGTTTTTTTCTTGGAAACAAACGCAACATAGGCCTGGGCATGCAAGGTCCCGGCTCCAAGTAAAGCATACATGCACCGAAGGTTATGGTCACCATCAAGATCAAAATTGGAATTGGCCTGGCTCATAAAGGCATTGCCGAAGTCTTTCCCTTCCGCCAAGGATTTGGTAAAAGGAGCAAAACTTTTCCCCAAATAATTATAACCTGACGTCCCCATGCAAATGAGACCGTTATGGCCAAGCGCAAAAAGATTCCCCAAATTGTCCATGCTTCCCTCTTTTTTAAAGAGATAATTATTGACCAGGCCCCCGGAAAGAAGGAAAAAGGGGACCTTGGAAAATTTATTATGCCCTTCGTTCTCATCCTGCATGCTTTCAAAACTTCTGTCGACCCAGTCGCTTGTGTAAAACCCCTGCGTCGTAAAAATGGCCGAACCGGGTGGAGAAATTGCCGGAGAGGAATTGTCCACGATATCGTCAATCATTGGCGACGCGCAGGCGAATTTGACGGCATCGGCCCGCACCTCCCCAAGCTGCCCGTTGGCCTCCAGCATTATCGTTACCGTTGTATTTGAATCAAGAGCAACCTCCGAAAAAACAGGCTCCCAATTACTCTCACCCGTATTATTATGGGCCCTCATATTTACAAAACAGGTACTTTGCCTTATGGAACGCTTGAGGTGGTATTTTTTATCATCGATCCTGGATCCTCTTAAAATAACTTGGTCGTTGCTATCATTGGTCGCGCAGGCCGCATAGTAGAGATAGATTGAATAGATGCCGGAAGCATGGACTTTATAGTTAAAAAAGGCCCGTTTGTCTCTCCAGATGTCCCAGCCATAAGGGTTTGAGCTTATTCCGCTATCAGTGAAGTAATAATAATTTCCCCGTGGATTTACACTGTCGGAATATCCGCCTGACCTTCTTAGGCTATCTCCCCAAAACGGGCCAAGAGTCCCCGATAAAAAATTGCCGTTTTGGTTTCTTGAGCCAGGGAAATTAAATGAAAGTGTATAGGGCGAAGAAAATGTGGAAACTCCGGCCCATTCCCAGCCGCTGCTATCAAGATTCGAATATATCCTATTGTTGTATGGTGCATATACGCGGGCGTCTTTGAGTTGGGTATATTTGCAATATCTGACATTTCGCTCTTGAGGAAAGGCCGTACCATCGTATGCCCCCCGGGTAGCGCCGCCGGCGGGGCCAACTTGAAGTTGCGACATTAAATTAAAAGGATTTGCTTCACCGGCGTTATCTTTTGAATTTCGATCGAATTCTACATACATCGGCAAATTCAAGAACTGCATACTGAGATCTATTTGCAATGAATTCTCGCCGCTTTCATTTCCTCCGATTGCAAATCCCCGGGAAGGCATGGGAGCGGGCTGCGTATAGCGCTTATGCAATCTGTCAAGGTATTCGTCGTAAATCCCTTTTTCGTCCAAAACGACGTTCGGGTCTCCTCCCGGCGCCGAACTTCTGAGATGGTGGTTGGCCGCCAGCATTACTCCATAAATCCTGGAAACCCAAATGTCGAGTTTGCGATCGCCGCCGTCCACATTGTAAACCGCAGAAAAATACCCTTCATGGGTCGAATCCACGTTAAAAGGGGTCATATCGTGATTGGGGTATTGCCCATTTGTTCTTGAATCCCAAATATCCATGTAGTAATAGTCGAACGGCTCGCTAACGGGGCCTTTAATTGTTTGGGGAACCGGAATGTTCCCAATAAGAACAGCCCCTTCAAGCGGATCGTTTAATGATAAGCCTATCCCATACTGGATTTCCAGATAGGACCAAAGCCGCCTGCATTGCTGAACATTGGTCCCTTGCGATATCGCCCAGGGCACTATTTCAACGGTTTTATTCCTCGTGGTCTTTACGGCATTGCGTTGTCTATAATAGGGAATATTGGCGGGTGTTTTCTCCTTTTTTTTATCATCGTTCTTACCTTCGCTTTGATCGGCATCATAAAGCTTAACGTCTTGAGCAAAGCGATTGATTCTTGACGATGAAGACGCATAATATTTTTGTTCGACAATAATAAGCGTTTTTGCAGAGATTATCGCGGGAAAAAGTGTTACCGTAAAAAAAAGAGCTAAAAAAGAGCTTTTCATTGCATTTTCCCGTATCGTTGAGGTGGTCCGATTTTAAAAAAAATAGTTAAAAAGGTTAAATATGTCAATTACTTCCCCATCGGACACGCCGAAACGCATATTCCGCAGAGGCTGATCGTTTCGTTCAAATTTATTTTCGATAATTCCCTGCATTTTTCCCGGCATTTAAAAGCGTCGTAGAAGTCGTTTCTATCGATACCCGTGTTCCAAAGCATTCCGTTTGCCGCTTGCGCAGGACATTTGTCAACGCACTCCGTGCACGCGCCGCATTTGCTGGCAATAATCGGGATTCCCGTTGTTTGGAATTGATAATCGACGAGCACCGTGGCCAATCGCACACGCGGCCCGAACTTGAGCGTCACCAGGAGGTCCGTTTTCCCGATCCATCCTAGCCCCGCCCGTGTGGCCGCCATTTTGTGGGAAAACTCGGTCCGCAGGGTCTTGAAATAGTTTTCATCCAACTCATCATCTTCATAGGTGGGTTTTATGGGTGCATTTTTGATATTCTCATGAAACAGCATGTTCGAAAGGTCATTGACCTTAGTCGACAATTCGGCATTTGCATTCCGATACTCCTGCAAATATTTTTCAGTCGGCCCCTTGTGCACCGCATCAACGATGGCATCATCAAGTTTCCGTGCAATCGATATCGCATGGTTGAACTCGGCATACCGCTTATCTAAAAGACCATCGAGGTTTGCAAAAGCGTAAACATAGACGTCTTTATTGCCGACTATTTCGGCGATTTTTTCTTCGATGGTCATTTGCGTTTTATTCTTTGAACAAAGTGATAATTTTTGTATCCATTTTTCTTTTCATGCCCCGCCGTACCGGCTTTCTTTTAACTGTTCTTCGTAATAACTTTCAGCGCCAATTTCGTGTATCCGCTGATTCATATCTATCCACTTTTGTTTGAACTGTCCCGGAAATGGGCTCCGGTCACAGGGAAAATCGGCACAATCTCCGCAGAAGTCAACACCCTTTTCTTTAAAGCATGTTCGAATCGCACAAGTCGGCAAACAAGTTGTACTCCCCTGCCGGCATCCTATGCAATCCGCTTTGGATAAAAGATTCAATACAGCTTCAAATTGCGCATATCCAGAAAGTGCCGGGCTGTGTTGGGCCATACGCGCCGCCATGTTGCCAAACCCCCGCAATCCGTCCTCCAGCGCCTTCGCCGCTTGCGCCAACTTTCCACCCTTGAATCGTACACATCGCCCACAATCCAGCCCGCATGGAGAAAGCTGTTCCAACACTTCTGCTTTTTTCACGGCGTGCCTCCTATTTCGATATCGGTTTAATGTTTTTCGCGCCGTATATATATACCTTCTTGACCCGGTTTATTTCGCACCAACGGGTTACCGTGTTGCAACGTTGCTGGAGTGGCGACATGACGGCCGCAAGCGCAGCGAATACGTCAATTGAGCATTTGATTTTTAAAATAATTTATCTCCAATTAATTTGAGATTTGCATTTGCATAATAAGAATCGGGTTCATTTTTAACGGCTCGGGTTCTAATCTGATATTTAGAATCTTTTGAATCATTAGAATCATATAAAATTAAGCCAATCCCAAATATCATGCAAAGTGAATCAAGCCTTGCAATATCTTCATCACCTGATTGTTTTGGTACAACAAGATATGATCGATGGCTAAACAATTTGTATGAGCATGCTTGACCAAATGCAGTTATTAATTCCTTACTATTCAATTTTATTTCTGCAGAAACTATTTCAATAGGTAGTTTAATAATATCATGTTCCCTTGATTGCTTAATTCCAATAACATCAGGAGTTGCCCATTTTCCCCCGAATTTATTACCACCCAATGATATAGCTTTGGAACATTCTTCTAATTCATTGACAAGCCAATCTGCAAAAGAATCATAGAAATCAGTTTCTTTTATTTTCTGCCCTTCCAAAATTATTTCATCATTTAAATGCGATTCTGGAATGTCATTTGCCTCTTTATATTTAGTTAATTTAAATAATCCTCTTGCTGGTTTGTAAATATCATTAGGAAATTTAGCATCTAGATTCCAGACAGCGCCGGTAACCGTACCCTTGGGATCGTTTGGATAGACATTTCTAATTAAATTGATAAGCTCAGAATATCGTATGCCATTTTCGCTCGCACCAATGATTTCAAACGCTTTTTTCCTTATTTTGTCAGTTGCGTTCATATTGTGCTCCTATGTTTAAATGTCTACTCTATTTATGTCAACTTGCATATTTTCAAGGTGTTACATATTTAAAATTAGGGAAGTCAGTAAATACCCGTTTTTCTTTTA
>Ga0182027_10000719_pt1 | contig 56449 bp, 41 predicted proteins | sample 712E1DmetaG_FD_121300 | JGI IMG/M metagenome (GOLD analysis project Ga0182027, IMG submission 121300) | Permafrost microbial communities from Stordalen Mire, Sweden - 712E1D metaG (Illumina Assembly) | ecosystem: Environmental > Terrestrial > Soil > Wetlands > Permafrost | place: Sweden...
ATCATTCTGTTATGTAAAAAGTCAAGCCTCGTCTCAGGCATTTTACCTGCCCGATAATCAGAGCGCGACAAGAATTACCGATCACTCTGTTATTAGTAGACATGTCCCTGAGGGATCTGGGACAGCTACATGATGGTGGTTCGTGGTAATATATGTGGGGCGCAGTCTACTGAAAGCAGAGTCCGCATTGTTTGGACCTGCAAGAATGATATAGCGCTCTCCCACAGGCAAAATCTGATCAGGTGTTCTCAGCGCTCTCATTGTAGGGTTGGATGATCGACCGACTATCTGGCGCTGAGTACCCCGGTTAGATACGGTTGATTATGTTTCAAGACGAATCGCATACGGCTGACGAGCTTCCGAGCAATGGGAACAATGGCCATGCTCTTCGGCATCCGTCTACAGTACGTGGTGAAAGCGTTCAAGAGCGCAGGATCTTCCCGCTGGGCGATCCACGCACATTCAATCAGCATGTAGCGCAGGACGGGGTTCCGCCGTGGATTGAGACCGGTGTCTTGCTCGGTGTCGCCAGTGGAGTGTTCTCCCGGTACCAGGCCTACGTAGCTCAAGAGGCAATCAAGATTTCTGAATCGCTCGATCGTGCTGACTTCACAGAGAAAGGTCATCGCCGCCAGTAGTCCAATGCCGGAGACGCTCTGCAATAACTCCACGCGAACCTTGTAGCGTTCCTGCTGGGCCATGTGTCGGATCTGTCTGGTGAGATCAGCAATCGTCGTGCGCAAAGTTACGAGCTCTTTGAGAATTGCCTGGAAGGCTGCGCGCCCGGTTTCCTGATCAAACGTGAGACTCTCCAGCCACCGGATGTAGGCGCGCGACCAGTGCTGATTCATAATATCAGGTGGTACCTGATAGCCGTAAAACTGGAGGAGTGCCTTTATCTGATTTTTCGTTCGTGTCTGCTTGCGGACAAATGCCATGCGCATCCTGATGAGCGTTCGGTCCTCCTGGACTACTCGCTCCGGCACATAGATGGGCGTCAGTTCTCCGTTGGCCAGGGCACGCGCCAGCTTGGCGGCATCCACACGGTCAGTCTTCGTGTGCCGCTCTTTGTCGGTCGTGGGTACATCGGCTGGGTTGATCACAATTGAATCCACCCCCAGGCGAGTGAGTTCTCTGTGGATCCAGAACCCGAAGTAGCCAGCTTCATAGACTGAATGGTATGTGGCGCCGGGAAAGTTCCGACGAAGATAGTCGACCAGCGCCTCGGCATTCGGCGGTTGTGCAAAGTGTTTGTGATATGCTTTGCCAAGATAGATGGACACTTTCCAACTCTTCTTTGCAACGTCGATCCCGACATAAACATGTTGACCGATGAACTGGACTTTGGTACATTCCGAATGCATGGTAAGCCTCCCTTTGGTTGTGGTACATTGTTGGTCGACACAACAATATACGCACTGAAGAAGAGGCTTACTTTTTAAACATACCGTCTACATTACAGGAACACACATCGGTCAAAAGTGGCTGTCCCGCCCGTGAGGACTTCGATTGCTCTGCGCTCAGTTTGTTGGCATCACAACGCGTTGCTATTTGATTACCTTCTCCCTCTGGAAATGCTTCTGTGGCCCTTACCGTCCACTTGCCCTTTGTTGTTCGTTTTTTCGGGTCGTGATCAGAGGTAGGGAGTTCGTCTCAAAGGGTGTCTTCATGCGGAGGGAACAGAATAGGGAAGGCTACTGAATGTGCGGAGGCGCTACAATAAGAGACGAGTACCCGCCGTTCTCCCAAAACTGGAACTCATTCACAAAATACAGCCACGAGCGTCTGTGGGGATGTTAGCAGTTGTGGTCCCGGTGTTAGCAATCCCGGAGGGTAAATCGAGAATTGACGAGTCATTCGGGGGGAACCACGGAGCACACAAGCCGCGATCTACCTCAACCATTTAGGTCCACGGCCGATGTGTCTCCAACGAACTTCACTTACCAAGAGCGGGTGAATGATCCTACCGTTCGTAAATATACCAGACCTCCCTTTATGTGCCAATCTGATGTTGGTTTTCCCTGATCCCGAATATTCTATTCGAATCGACCCTCGGAGGCAGGCTATAAAGGAATTCTCTTTGCTTCGCTCTCATCGCGAACGGGATCAGAGCGACTGGTATATCGACTTTTCGAACGAACGGTATAACTCAATGACGTGATGATCGAAGAACGGGAAAATCTGGGTCATTATTGCACCGGAAATATTCTTCCGTTGATCAACCCAGAAGTAGCAATTGCACAGTCCGGCCCATGAGATGCTTCCAGCTGAACGTCCCTGGGGCGACTGAATAGTGTTGATCAAAAAACTGAATCCCCATTTCTGCTTCATTCCCGGTAAGAAGTTGACGTCATTAGATAGGTGCGGCATAGCAGTTTTCAGTCCGACGACATCAATGTCTCCTATCTGATTTTGGCACATTACCCGCACTGTATCAGATCTGAGCACTTGATTACCATCGTATTCGCCATTCCGCAAGAGCATCTGCATAAATCGTGCATAGTCCTGCATTGTGCTATATAACCCGCCTCCGCCCTGTTCGAACTCCGGTTCCTGGACAAAAATAAATGGGTCTACAGCGATCGAACCATCAATAGCACGCGTGTGCATCGTTCCAAGACGTTCTCGCTGCCTTTGGGTAAGTCTAAAGGAAGTGCTCTTCATTCCCAATGCAGAGAACAGGTTGGTTTGCATATATTCCCCGAGCTTCTGACCGCTGGCCGCCTCTACCATTTTGCCTACCCAATCGATGCTGATGCCATAGATCCACCTTTCGCCTGGATCGCATAAAAGCGGTATGGTGAGCGCCGCATTCTTGCTCGTAAAAATGCTAGCGGTTCCGGTCGCACGGAGATATCTTTTGATATCTTCATCCCATATCTCATAGCCGAATCCTGAGGTATGGGTGAGGAGATGCCGAAGCGTGACCATTCGCTTCGGCGGGCGAACGACTGGCATCCCGGTGGCATCAAATCCAACCAGAACCTTTGTTTTCGAAAGCTCCGGACAGATTTCACTGGCAGGACTGTCAAGTCTGAGTTTCTCTTGTTCGACAAGATGCATGGCCGCTGCCGCCGTGAGAGGTTTAGTCATAGACGCAATGTAACCTACTGTGTCAGGAGTCATGGGAACAGTTTTCCCCAGTTCTCGCACGCCATAAGCACCTTCGTAAACAACCTCCTGGCTTGTCGCCACGATTGCCACAACACCTGGCACTTTACCCTCTTCAACGGCGCTCTTTAGGATTGAATCAATGGAACCAGCCATTGTTTTAGTATCCATATGAAGTCGGTCCTTGGGTCTGCGATTGGATCTAAGTGGGTGATGTATTTCAGGTCTTAGAGAGATCTACACAGGAGGCCGTCGGCTTTTCTCAACCATCTTTGAGGACTGATATTATAGCGAAAATCCCCCCAAAGGTAACAGCCACCTTGTGGCAATCTGCGCACGCACAAAGCCGGAGATTCATGATTTCGATTGCCTTTAGCTTCACTTCAAAAACCAATTAATTGGGTAGTCGGAGAGATACTAAGTAAGATGAGTAACACCATCGGGACTTTTCCAATGGTGGGATTTATTCGAACCTCCAACGCCTTCAGATGATTCCTACTTCCAGTGCAGCTTGCTAGCACATAACTACATTCTTCATGAGTTTCTCATTTGCCGGTCCCAGTGCAGCTTCAACCCGTTTCACGCTCATCCCCGTTGTGATCAATTGAGCAGCATCTTCATTACCCATGGATTCTGCTGATAATGCCAGTGGAGCGAGGCCATGGCCTTGATAGATTTCTTCGAGGACGTACGATCCTCTTCTGCAGTAGTTGTCCCTACCTTCTGGAAACTGTTGAATAGAGAGTTGACACAAAAATGCCCAAATGGAGAAAGCCCGCAGCAATGGCTAGGCAAATCACAGCTACATATCCTGCTGTATATTTGACCTCATGGACCTTTGTATGGATTGCAGAGGTGCTTGCCTCCAATCGCGCGAGACGATTATCAATCTGACCAAGGTGTGCCTCGATCCCACCCTGTTGGATTCCAATTGTAGAAGGTTGGGTGACCGGAGAAGGCCGTTTACCGTTTTCGTGGCGTATCGGGCTGCCAATTGAGAAGAACGAGGAAACTGCATCCTCAACACCTCTATAGAATCCTTCGGACATGTTAAGCGAGCTGTCTGGACTTGTCGCAGTATATAGAATGCTCAATCCCACCACCCACAGCACCAGCGCCATTACGAATACCGGAATGGATTTGAGCAAGCCATGAATATAACAAGCTAGCCAATAGAATGGATTGAGCCAGCGCAATTCATCACCTAGTATCCACATACGTTTCTTGAACCAAAGCCGGCGATGTATGCGTCGGTTCCTAATCTGAATGGCTAGTTCTTCATCGAATTGGTTGCATTCCCTGTAGGTGCGAATTAGACAATTCAAGATCTTTGCCTCGGCGTTCCACTCGGCGTCCTTTCTCTTTTTGGGTATGAAATAGCGACCCAACTCGCGGACTTCCCGTCGAATCTCCTTCATTCTCGATTCGACATCAAAATGGCTTTGAACTCCGTAGAACTGGCATTCCGCAAGAGCCTCAAAATCGTGCTTAAGAGCCAATGCTTCCAGAAATGTAGTCTGGGCCTTCTCTCCGAGAAGTTCCATCGCATCGATAGCCAGCACTCCGCCTTGCACAGCTCGAATCACGCTTTGGGCGGTCGGCTTCAACCTCTCCGCCCGATCCTCGAGTTTTTCTGCAATCTCGAGCAATCTTCCCGGGGCACTATGATCATGAATGAACCCAACATCAGATGAGTCAGTATACTCTGGCGGCCAAATATAACCCTTTGCTTGACCCGGATTGCGACCAGCCCGAAGTTTCTTCTTGAGTCCAGCGACTTTCCACAAATCAAAAATCCCTGACGTCGGCTTGTATATCATCGTCCCTAGCCTCCCACCTCGCCGAAGTCGTTTGACGAACAAATCATTACGATCTCGCCTGGCTTTATCCGTACCTTTTTTTTGACCGGAAGTAACGAAAATGCGTAATACGTCTGACTTATTCAGGCCAGGCAATTTCTCTGATCGCTGGACCAAATCCGACCAACGAGTGTTTCGGTGGGCGCTCGATCGGTCTGGAAAATTCAGGAACATGTCCTCCACGCTAAGTCGAAACCCAACGAAGTCCTTCAAATGTCCAGTCTCGCCTAACAATCCCTCCAATAGAGACTCGCTTATAACTGGATAGGCTCTAAAGCCGAATCTATATGAAGAGTAGCAATGAAAATAGGCATAGCTAAGCTCTTCGTCGATCGCCACAGCAATTTCATCTCTTTGCGGAAGATACCCTGCCCATTCAGGGGAAACAGTAGTGTCCTTCCCTCTTGCTTGTGAGCGTACCCACTCGCGCAATCCTGTTCCATCAAAGAGCGGATCGGCAGTGGCAGTGAAGCAGGAGAAAAGCCCATGTTCTCGTGCAAGACGCTGCCCTTCTGAGGTTTCAACCCCTCGGACTACCCCAAAAACCCAACGAATCTCCGGAAACGTCAGGATTAGCATTGCAACGTTGCTATCCCATCCCGCTGGCGCAATAGGATTTAGATTAGCTAAGTTAACGGAGTCCACAACGACGACCACCTCGCCAATAGGAATTAAGTTGTCACTGTTTGATGCTTTTTTCTCGATCTCATTGACCAGAATGCGGAACGCTTCGATGCCATTTTCTGAATCCGACCAAATGATTTCCTCCGGTTCTTGTTTCAGGCCGTTTTCAAACCGCGTGCGGTATTGCGGTTTAGCCATTTCAAGAAATGCAATCAACGCTTCGGCTGTCAGATTGCTTTGAGCAAGTATGATGTATGTGGCCATAGTGGGTCAACTAATTGATTCTTTTCCTGTGCCGGTCTTGTTCTTTCGCCTTGTTGGGCGAAGGCGCATTGCGATCTCAAATGCTTCAAATAGAATTTCATCTTTCAGGATTTCATCACGATCTTCGGGCGAGATACTCAGTAGTCGCTTAATGAGATCCGCAGCATTGGTGGCAGTCAGTTGTCGATTTCCGGTGAGAAGCTTCATCGCAGGATGGATCAAGATCTCACCCTTCGGATTCTCCGGCGTCGGTTTTCGATTTGCAACCAGAGCAGCTCTGATGTATTTTGCAGCTAGCCGAGCTATGCTTGAATGAAGGCGAGGAAACTTGCCGGCCCAACCCTCACGGTCAGATTCCTCGAATTCGAAATCAGCGATTTTTTTTATCAGTTGAACAAGTGTTTCTTTGGGAGACCCGGTGGATACGGCTGTTGACGCGATTGTCCGGGCACCGGCAGTTCTCTGGGAAATCGGTTCAACTCCGCTCGACCTGCGTTTCCCTTCCATGCCAAAGGGCAGATGGGATGGCAAGAGATGCTCCACATCGCAAATCATTACGGACTTACGAATCACACTTTCCAACTCTCGGATATTTCCGGGCCACGTGTGAGACTGGAGAGACTCAAGGAACTCCGGGGTGATAGAGCGTTTTATTGTTCCACCCCGTCTTGACTCCGCCTCTCGGACGAGTTTTTGAGTCAGTAGTGGAATATCGATCGGCCGATCGCGTAATGGCGGGAGCGAAATTGTACCACCCATTCGCAGGCGATCGAGCAGATCCGGTCGAAACCCACGGGGGTCATTTTCCAGATCAGAGTTGGTAGCCGACAGGAAGCGAACATCCACTTCCATCATTTCTCTTGACCCAACACGCGCGATCCGGCGTTCTTGCAGTACGTTCAACATTGCAGCCTGAACGTCAACTTGCATGTCAGCAATTTCGTCTAGGAATAGATCCCCGTGACTGGCCACCTCGATTATCCCGGGTTTACCTTTCACACCGGTGGCGGTCTGGGGCTCGATTCCAAAAAGTTCGGAGGCAAACAGACCAGTGCTGAATTGAGCAGAGTTAACTGCAACAAAGGGTCGCTCTTTTTCATCTTTCGATGAGACACTCATTTTATGGATATACCTGGCAAACAACCCTTTGCCCGTACCCCGTTCTCCATGGATCAGCAGGTTTTCCCGAAAACTGGCTGCCCGCCTGGCATCGCGCAATGCCAACAAAACGGGCAAAGAATAGCCCAATATCTCGCCATCGTAGTCAGGAATCAAACCGTGCTGACTCAATGCCCTTTTAAGAAACTCGGCACCATGAAGATCGTCCCGATCGATAAATCCCAGTGCCCCACGTCGACTAAACTCCAGACTCACTTCTTCTCGTGGCATCTCAGATAGCACATATACCGGTAATTCAGGAAAAGCAGAGTGAATTGCATCAAGGAGAGTCCATCCAAAGAAGAATGTGGGGTCATCGTCAGTTCGACGCCCCTTAGGTACGCCCGCCTTCATGTGATGACTCTGCTCGGTCACTGGTCCGGTGTAGAACCGAAGGTCAAGCAGCACCAACGCCCATGGCGGTTCGAAACGCCGAATAGCTTCCGTCCAACCTTCGCGGACCTTCAGTAGGGTTCCCTCAAGATCATTCTCTACCACATCCCCCGGATTACTCCTTGATGGCTTTTGGCCGCGTGAAAAGTCAGCGAGTGCGATGGGTTTTCGAACAACCGAAGAACGATAGTTGGGCTGCTCAGACACATCCTGAAGCAATAGTGATGCACAGAGCGCAGCCCGGTCTTCATTGACCTGGTCCACTACCTCCCGACCTGCCAAGTCATCGACCACAAGCACCCTCGGTAATCGGGTCTCCAGACCACTCTGTTTCATATCACCTCGCCTGAGCAACTGGGAATCCAATCGAGGCGTACGGGAAATGACTCAGAAGAGATGCTAACTTCTGGCAACATTTATGGAGTTCAATTACAGAGTCGATTAGTGTCACTAATTCCTGATCAGATTGATGGTTTTCTGGATTAGAGGCCAATATTGAAGTTTTGTTGATCAGAAAATCTACAAGCATCGGTTCAAGAATTCGGCAACGCGAAGTTATCTCTTCAATCGCACTGAGAGCAGAAGATGATTGGTTCCCGACCACATCGTTTGTCGGCATCGACTTGCGAAGCAGCCCAACCATCCATTGGGCGTCTGCGGGATCTAACCTGTTCAACGGGAAACGAAGAAACAGCTGAGCTAGCTCCATTTCTGGTGTAGCTTCTCTTATCAACTCCGTTGCGGTTTTGGCAACCCCATTCCATTCTTTCATTATTTCGCAGCCAAATCTCTGAACGAATTCGGTATCTTGGGTCTGTCCTTGAAGACCTCGCACCAATCGAACAACAGATCTAGTGAAGCCACCTTTCAGGTAGTCATGGCAAAAAGTGGCGAGCGTTAATGCTCGATCGCTTATACCATCCATGTGAAGAACTCTCTGATCTGATTTAAGGCTCTTTCGAAATCAGGAGGGGTCTGCTTTTGTCCTTCCGATTCGTCTTTTGAAGGATCCCATATCCATGAAACCAGGCGACCGACCTCGTTCAGAATAATCGGCCACACACCACCATCATCAATTCCACAAGCCATCTTAGCATCAGATGCATTGACACCGTAGAAGAGCCTCCGCCATTTTTGTGGTTCAAGCTTCCATTGATTTTGTAGCTTCTCAACCTGCGCGTCTTCTGCGGTTGAGGTGGCACACAAGCACAGCGTCGCTAGTGCTACGAGTATGCCTCGCTTGCTAACAGCCTCCAAGGCCATTCGGAAATCAGAAAGGGTAGGGGAACTGGGAAGCCGTTCTATTACCTCCTGAAGAACGACCCAGGGTAATTCAAAACGCCATCCTAATCCTCGAGCTACCACCTTTTCTGGAAACACTCCGGCCGAGTAAAAAACCACTATGCCCCCGCTATTTGCCGCTGTTTCAAGTTCGACCCGTTCATCTCCAGAGAGATTTGATGAATGTGCAAAAACAATAAATCCTTCAGGGACGATTGGAACGGCCTCTCCGCGCCAATCTTCTGAATTGATGCCCCGACTCGCCAATCTTCCTTGTATGTACTCTTTGCGCTTCTGGCCATTAACCTCGCCAGTATCGTCTCGAATGTAGATCTTACTCATGATGGCTTCCGTTCACTCCAAGCAAAACCAATCTTGATCATCTTGTCATTGTAGTCACTGAATTCGGCAAATCTCCTCAGTTCGTTCCAAGCAATACAGACTCTTCCAATTCTAGCGCCTGCAATGGGAGCGAAGATCTCAGTTCTAAGGTCTCTCGAGTAGCGCATTACAAGAACTGCCTTTCTGTTACTGTTGATTCCTATCTGGACCTCAACTATGCGACCATTGTTTTGATCAAACTGCTCTGGAAGCTTCAACCAATCACGCAATGCGACTGCAAACCCTCCATAATCCCCATGGGAGAATTTGATGAATCCAAGAGCCGACAGAGTATTTATTTTCTCGGGAGTACATGCCGAGATTTCCCTTAGTTTCGACTCCACGAAGTAATCCTTCTTCATACGCGCTTCAACGAAACGCACCCCCTCGCATATCGCAACGACGGCGGTCAGAGGTACGTCTGCGAGATTGGGCTCAGAAGTTTGAAACGCCTTCCCGGCGAGCCACCTATGCGGGCCATCAGCAAGCATGGGCTCCTGACATACAGCTTCTTGACACCAACGCCAAATGCCATAGGCATCATCTTCCACCAGTTGTCTGCAAACTTCTTGTCGAATATCAAGAGAAAAACTCTGGAGATCAATCGGCCGATGACAAGCGATCTTGGTTGCGTCCTGGAAGACTCCAGAGATAATCTTTCCTCGCACCATAACGTCGATCCAATGATGCACTTTCTGCTTGAGAGTATCATATCCGTCAGCTGGTTTTTCTTTCGAAATCGGGTACAGTTGTAATATCCGCTGTGGCAATTCTGTTCCGCCTCTAGAAAAGCGTGCCCTGGCTGTTTTTGGAAAGCCGGCTTGATCCAAAAAATCCAACGTCTCTACGACACTTCCTGTCGTGCCCGCTTGATCAAGGATATCCAAAAGAACCGCAGTACGGTATTTGTTTTCTCCAAGAATCTCTTCAGGCAAATTTAGTTTGCCTTCTCGGCGAAAACCTGTGATTAGGACCGAACCAATCTTGTCATACGTGTACGCAACCCATGGAATCAGGAATAGGGAGAGTATCCAAGGCTCGGGGGGATCAATCACGCTTTCACTGTACTCTTCCACTTTCTCGCGGCTGACACAATCGCCCCCAATCGCACCAACCATGTCCGATATCCAATCCCACCTGTCATCTACGAGCCACAAAACCCAGGTGGGCTCTTTCTTCTGAAAGTCGATCAGCAAATAAGATTCCGTGGATCTAGCTTCCATGGCTTCTATATCCTCTTACCGATCTTGATTGTTGTGCACCAGCAACGATCATTCACATTGAATGCTGGGCCTATAGTCGAATAATGCACGGGTGCCTCAGGGATGGACGAAAAATGCTTAGCGAGCTCTTCGAACTCAAAAGCCTCCTTCGAAGTCTTATCCGGGTCATCTAAGAGAACTTGGGGATTCTTGATCACACATTCAAAAATAAAGGATCCCTCATTGGTCCTAACGCTCACGCCCATCTTGGAATCGCTCCCACCGATGAGCCAAGCCCTTAGAGTGTGATAGTACGCTTGTTTGAAGGCCAAGATAAACAAGACGGCGAAGGGACTATCTTTCAAGTACTCACTGACAGGAGGATGCACCTGCGGTATATCCTCAACGTAGAGTCGATATTTGTCAAATCCAGAATGACCAAATCTGTTTTCTTCTTTTTGTGACCACTCGCGCCCAAACCTGCGCACTTCCGGTTCATCATTTGATCCATCCTGCGCCCGCTGCAGGGCTAGCTGTATTGCTATATCGCAATATACAGGAAGAATTTCATCGCCTTCGCTCCATGGGTATGGGAAATCCCCCGGGTAGACTCTCGCATCTGCAGATATATACGAATGTATAGTCTCTTGAAGGAGGTTCAATCTAGCAAGTAGCAATGCGCCCATTTCTTTCCGCACTTCTTGCGGCAACCTGCCAATAGATGTAACAATGGAATCGATCGTATTTGACGTAAGATGCGCAAAATCTCTCTCCGCCATTCGGGTGCCTCTGGAAAGCTCTTTGAGCTTTTCCAATGGCATTGCCAGCGACCTAGCGAGTAGAAGCACTTTGGTCGCAGCACTTCCAAGCCCACGGTACGATTTGCAGTACAATGGCACATAGAGCGCGGAGGAAACGACGTCGTCAAAAGTCGCCGGAGCACATACTATCTCAAGATGGTCAAGATGATACTTTTCGGAGTTCGTGTGGCTCTTGCGGAAACACTCACTCGCATAGACGAAGTATGTTACTGTCCATGCCAGTTTATTCCTAAGCATTAGTTCTTCGGCATTTTCATTTCCCAGATACCGCCTTAGACGTGCGTATAACTTTGATTCGTCAAATTGCTTTCTTGGATCATACACGCTAATTCTACTGAAACCAGGGCTACTCCAGTTCATTCGATTCTCGCTTGAATCAGCATCGTCGGAATCTGGAGCTAGCTTCAGACCGTTTTTCATATCATACGGAACTAATGCTGAAACATATATGTGTACCCAAGATTCCGGCCCCAAAAACTTGAACTCTTCAAGATTCAAATCATGTCTCTGCGGGTCTCTCCCCATCCAATGAAAAATGATTGGCCTCGTATCAAAGTCTTCGAGTCCTGTGCTATTAAGACATACTGCCGTCAGTGGAATCGGAGCTAGATCGCGGGATCTTTCGAACTGCTCCCGTGACAGCTTAGCATCCTTCAAGCCTGGCTCTCTTAACGAATCGTCGATAACCATTGAAGCGTAAAGTGGCACGGAGCCGGTTTCGGATTTAATTGCGTCATGATTTATTGTGAAAAGAGTTGTGAATCCGGTGTAAACTCCACCCAATTGGGCCCGCATTATCTTCGCAAGAGGACGTCTTATGTGCTTCCATAGTATCGGCTCCCTTGGCTCGTTATCCAATCGAACCAACAATTCACGGGTATCCGCTTCTTGTCTGTGATTTGCCCGCTTATCATAGAAACTAAAATTTGCGAACACGTTTGTAAATCCGTGTTGTCGGCTGGATTCGGCGTTACTGTAGTACTCACGCCGAGCCTCTTTCACACCTTCGTCAAATTCCTTTAACAGTTGAGCAATTGGCATTTTACTGTTGTTCCAATTTGTCCAAATCGACTCGAATGTTTTTGCCGGAAACTCGCTTCACAAATTGAAAAACATAGCTGCATTCGCCAGGCGATGGAAACGAGAGCTTCGCAGCAATTCCAGGCCAATCCTTCAACGCGAAGACGCTCTGACGTTCCAGCGGAAGCCTTGCGATTGTCAAGCTGTCCAAGATCGAAAGGGCGTCGTATGCGAAGGCAGATCCCAGCCATGGTTCCCGTTTGAACTCACTTTCATAACTTGCCAAAAACGTCGCTGATTTCCACGCCGAAGGTGGTGAGACATTAAAATCCATAGCGGCAAAAACAACGCCTTCCGCCGCGTCACCAAGAGCAGATAGTACCTCGGGGTTAGAGAAATCAATGTCCGCAAATATCTGTCCGCCATATTTAAAAGTCCGGAGCGTCTGAAAAATGGAAATATAGGCTTGGCCATATCCGGCTACGTACACTACCTCGGGTTTCTTTGACAACAGTCTCTGTACAACCAGATTCTGATCCCGATCACTTGGGTTATAAGGTTCTATCATCAGTTGGTTGGAGTTCGTTTCCCGATATGTGGACTCAAACGTCGATTTGCAGATGAGCCCGAACGCATCATTCGAGTAAATAACTCCGACTTTGTTAAACTTCTTGGCCACCAGCCTTGCAATAGGGGCGGTATGCTCAATCGGCCGGTCATTGATCCGTTGGGTTCGCTTGTAGTTCTCAACAAAAGTATTGGTTGCTGTATTAACCCCAATGAGCATGATCCCCTTGGATTCAGCGACGGGCGCCAACGCATCAGAAACGCCGCTAAGCACGGATATAGCTGCTTTCGGCGCTTGCAATAGAATCTGCTGTTCGAAGGCGGTCACTGCCTTCTGTGGGTCGCTTTCAGAGTCAACGATTTTGACTTCGAGACGAGAATTCGGGTGGTCTTTGGCATACATCTGAATCCCTTCTCTCACATACTGACCGTGAGATGCGCCTTTACCCGAAAAAGGAACAACGGCTATTATTCGAATCTTGCCCGAGTCCGCCACTGGGCTTAGCAGCCAGATGCCGACCGCAACACCAAGGACCGCCACCGTCAAGATAGTAATGATAATCTTTACCCGGCTTGCGCCATTGCTGGAGTGTAAGTGTTCTGTGCTCATGATCTTCTCCATTTGTATTCACTCAACGTTATGCAATCTGAAATTGACGTTGTTCCTAATCCGGTGATGAGGGCAGAGCGATAAGCAGAGTGCCGTTAAGTCTGTTCGTTGCTTCCCAGAGCTGTTCACTCGCATGCCTGGCAGCCCGCGCGTCCAAGCCCAGGAACGGTTCGTCCAGCAAGGTAACAGCGTTTGGGATGGACAATTTATCTAGCGACAATTGCTGCCTTTCACCTCCACTTAATTCCCCTATCGACTGCTTCAGATTGGACAGGCGCCCTTGTTTACGCTCCGATGGTTGGTTGCTTAGTGAGAGATACTCTTGTATAGACAATGTCGGGAACAGTTTATTTCGCGCTGTTAGCATTCGCAGCCCCCGCCGAACTCTTTCCCATGGAGGAACTTGATGCAAATCGACGCCGCGCAAGAATACCTGACCATCAGAGCTCGGCAAAATGCCAACGAGGGCCTCAAGCAAGGTGGATTTCCCCCAACCATTCGGCGCACACAATATGCCGACATCACCTCGGTAGAGCTTGAATGAGAGTCCCTGAATAGCACCGTCTAGAACTTGATACCCGATCACCAACCGGTAGCTCCGTCGGATTACAAGAGAGCGGACGTCGAGTACCGGTACTTCCCCATCAGGTTTTGCCTTAACATCGGTTATTCGGAGGAACCTAGCGCCTCCATGGAGAAGGCACTCCTCAACTCGACACTCAGGTTTTGCGAACTGACCGAGGAGTTTCTTAACAACGTCATCGAATTCGGAAGGGAGATCTTCGAGAATACGTTGAGCTTCGACTGACTGCACGATGCCGTCGCTGAGCGTCCAAACCGTATGCGCGACCCGCAAGATACGCGGAATGTTGAAGACGTGCTCCACGATGACCAATGTGAGGCGATCTTTTTCGACCAAAGCGGTCAGCAGGTTTATTATCTCATCGATTCCATCAGTATCCAACCCACTGAGCGGCTCATCTAGAAAGAGTACACGTGCTCCCGCACGAACAGCCCGGGCAATAGCAAGTCGTTTAGCCTGTCCCAAGGATACCCTTTCGGCCGAAGCATCTTCAATCTCTTTCAAGCCAAGCTTCCAAAGCAGTTCCCTGCACTCGGATTCATTGGTTTTCTCGAATCGTCGTGTTCCTCCGTTTCGAATCAGAACCTGTAAAGGGTTTTCGCCCGGTTGATTCGGTGTCGCCACCGCGATATTATCCAGGACGCTTCTACTCTTGAATGTGCGAATGTCTTGCCAGGTACGACCAATAGATTCGTTTGCCACCCGTTCTGGCGAAAAGTGGCTAAAAGGGTTGATTGTCTGCCACCACCGAAATGGAAAATCAAACTTCTCTTCTGTACCATCAGCGTCTAGCCAAACCGTACCAGAATCCGGCTTCAAATTGCCCGTGAGTATATTCAGCAGTGTTGTTTTACCCGATCCATTATCACCTCGCAATAATACGACTTCTCCTTCGTGAAGATCCACGGACGCTCCATCCAAGACCACTTGACCACCAAACGATTTTCGAATAGCGCGAGCTCTTAAGATCTCTCGCCCATCTACTCGTGATGAGGACTCGCCCGTCGATATCGGTTTCTTTTCCATTTGATATCGTGGAAGATAATTCGCGGAGGTTTCCATCAAATCGAAATCATCTCAACTTGTACTCACCCGCCAAACCTTGCGGGCGAAAATGAACCATAGCGATCAGAAGCAGCCCATACACCAAGAGACGAACATTACCTGCCATCCAATCAGGCAGTTGAACAAGGCGTAGGATTTCAGGCAAGGCCAGCAAGACAGCAGCTCCAACAAGCGGTCCGCGGAAGTTGCCGGTTCCACCAACAATGAGCATTGAAAGGAGCAAGATGGATTGGTCAAGTGTCGCTATTGATGGATCGATAAAGGTCACATAGGATGAATAGACTGCTCCAGAAAGAGCAGCGAACGCACAACCGATTGTCAGAACTTGGATTTTTAGAAGGCGCACGTTTTTGCCCAACCCCCGTGCGGCAAGTTCATCATCACGCATGGATTTCAGCAGTCTCACCCATGGGGAAACTTGCAGCAACCAGAATACCAGGCAACAAATAACGAGTAGAACTGAGGACAGAACGGAGAGGGAACGCATAGTGTCTAGTTTGGTGCCCCAAATAGTTGGTCCTGCAATTCCGGCAAGCCCGAGCGGTCCGTTCGTCAAATTTCGAATCGTGCCAGGAGGAAAATCTGTGTTAGACCAATTGTTGATCACGTTAAATAGCAGAGACTGCACAGCCAATGTGATGAGTACAAAGAAGTCTCCACGAAACCGCCACGCTGGAAGCGAGACCGCAAGACTAAGAATCCCACCCACGAACATTGCTGATGCAGCGGCGGGGATGAATCCGAATCCGAAATTCATAGTTAGGATGGCATAAGTGTATCCGCCGACCGCAAAGTAGGCAGCTTGGGCCATCGTGAATAAGCCAGAATTCCCAACTATTAGGTTCAAACTGAGAGCGAGAATTGCGTATATGTCGAAATAGATGAGGAGATGGAGCCCATAGTTCATATTTGCACCTCCAAGCGGCGGGAGCGTCCCAGCAATCCCTGCGGCCGCATAAATAGGAAAAACACCAGTAGAATGAAGGTAGTTGCATCTTGCCACTGGGCGCCAAGAAACCAAACAACCAAAGCCCTCAGAATTCCCAACAATGCACCCGCTAAGGCCGGTCCCCAGAAAGAGTCATAGCCACCAATGATGACGACGACCACAGCTAGCAACAATGCGTTCATCCCAAGGTGTGGGTCAAATCCGACGTCAAAGGATACAAAGAGACTGTCAGCTGATGCAAGAAAACCTGCCATGGCAAATGCAAGAATTCGATGCGAATTCAAATCATATCCAAACAACTGAAACTCTAAAGGATTGTCCGCGAGTGCTCGGAGTCGAACGCCAAGGTCCGTACGCGTGAGAAAGAGTGCAGTCCCCCCCACTAGGAGCGTGCTGCCACATAAAGTTATAAGCTGCGCTTCCGTCACCACAAGCGTGGCAATCTGGGTTGTCGCATTGAGGCCCGTTCGAAGCGCTTTGGCATCATTGCCCCAGACTAGACTGATCACCTGTACGATGATAATGTAGATACCAAGGGAAGCAATAAGGTGAGCACCATCAGAAGCATTGCGTCGTGAAAGAGGTGCATGGTTCGCCCACTCACAGGCAATAGATACTGCAACGCAGAGACTGAGTGTCAGAGGAATCGCTAGCATCCATCCCCCACCGCTGTTCAGTACTCCATAAGCGATAAATGGGGCCATTGCGTAGACGCCCGCAAGCCCTAAGAAAAACACTCGGGTTGGCAGATACACAGACTGAAATGCCACTGCGAGGAGTGCAATTGCCGAGCCAGATATCAAGCCGTTTAGAATAATTTGCATAGGTGGTGTCTAGATTATCCAAACTTGCCAAATTGATGCCAAATATCCTACTCGTTTCATTGTCGGATCAAAAAATAGTCTGTTAGCCGTTTAATATCAATAAGTTACGGAAGCCGATGCTCCGTGTCGATGCTGATGATTCGAGAGTCTTCGCTAACGTATTAGCTATTGCTAGTATCACATTTGATATTAAAGATATCATTGTTTCACTTTGACTCTGTCAATATGAATAGTCGCCAGTTGCGTGATCTCGTGCTAGTGTTTTCCGCTTCTCTCCGCATTCGAGCTTGCTCAGTAATCTGCACAACCTTTCGAGGGGCCCCGATGTCCCATTCAAGGCGTGGAGAACATTGGGGCTATGGGCGACACCCGATCATCTTCCAATCCCTCTCAGAATTCGGAATCCCACATCTTCAGCAATTCAATACTTCTAACTACGCTTAGGAACTCGTATGACAACATCACTGGAGAGTATCAAACGCCAATTGGCAAATGCAAACGAATTCTTGGGCTACGGCAACCGGGATACAGCAGAGCTTTTCTTCTTTGGAATAGAAGAAGCCTCTCCATTTACCGAACTCTCTACATTTGACCACCCGCTTCGAGAAAATGAGCGGACCACAATCGTGTCCAAAAAAGTGAAAGGTTCAACAGAGACCTGGCAATCATATCTGTCGTATGAGTTGCTTAGACTCGTGCTTAACAAGCGACTCCCCTCGTTTGAGCAATATCGGAATGAGATGTTCGGAACCAAGAATGAGGTCTGTTCGAACATATTTCCTCTCGGTTCACCCGCCGAGAGTGACTGGCCAAACGCGGGGATTACCGGATATCCCAAAAAGCACGTTTTCAAGAAGGACTGTTGGAATGGAACAGGGCTATTTGACTTAGGCAGAGCACGCAAGGAGGTTCTTCGGGAGTTTATTGCCTTTTTACTCGCAAGAAGAACCCCCCGTTGGATATTCGTCTTGGGCAATAAGCCTCGCGCAATGTTGGCTACAATGATCAAGAATCTGACTGGTGCTGAGCTTACCGATTCCAAATTTAGGGGGTGTAGGGGTGGCCTCATAAGTCATTCGAGCGATGCAAGGGTCTGGTTTACCCCTCACCCATCTCACGGGCACACGTCGAATCAGGATGCGGACAAGATCATTTCATATGTCATGCACCACAGTTAGTACAATTGCGTTCTCGAAGTGACGCCATCTTGCAGCAGCATGATCTTGGCGCTTGGTTCGCCCAAGTGATGCAATGGCCGAGTCGCGACCGCACAGTCGACCTAAGAATCACGATGAAGGCCGAACTCCATGACCGTCTTTCCCAATAACCCCGCAATCAGATAACAACCCATCATCTCTAGTTAGAAAATGTCGTTTCGGAGCGCCAATCAGGGATGGGAGAAGTCGCACATCTGCCAGAAATGCAGTTTGTAGCAATTCTGTTAGCAGGATATCTCCCCATTGACACATCCTGCAAACAGGCCCTTTGATCGGGGATTTCAAAGGAGTGGCATAGGTGGGGCACACCGCAGGCCGATAGGAGCTCAAATGTGGCGTGGGTCTGCGTAGACGCGGTCACTTAGATTCAAAAAACCTATCGTTTGAATTCACTGGTTGCCGTAGCCCATTCGGTGAAACAATGGGTTAGGCCTCTTGGAACAGTTGAGCTTAAATTCTTTAAGACTGCTATTGGGTAATATTCGGATATTCTGACGCTCAGCCTCAAAACTGTCTTTGGTTGCCCCTCCGCGCTTAGCGATCTCACGCGCGGTGAGGCTTGCCATGGGATTTCAACCTCAGCGCCAGTGTGGAGAATTTGGCCCAGCTTCTTGTTGTCGCTAGGGTATGTCTCCTTTTCGTTTGAGGACAACGGACAAACAGAGCCGGATCATATTGCCTTCACCGGACAAGAATCTAGTGAATATCCTCCCCGCTCAAAACGAATTCCAACCGATCGCATTCCCGGGCAAGGACTTCAATGCAGTAGGCCAGATCTGATGGGTCAAGGGACTCAGCCTGATGTTCTATATAGCCAACGACCTTTCCGGATTTGTCCAGCCGAAAGCCAACTAGCCTGGAGGAGCGATTTCGAGTCCAAATAGCACGCAGGATATTTGAACGGCCCAGCTCTTCAACCTTTGCTCTCTGGAGCACGTTGGAGGTCAGCGTGTAGCTCGCCCTCCTCCTTTTGACGACAATTTGTTGCTTTCTCCCACCCGTGAACGATACATTCAGCCTATCGCTTTCTAGAGATATTGTGAATTTCTCTTGAGGCAGAGCGTGTTCCCAACGTTTCTGCAACTCGGCAATAACTACTTCAACCAATTCATTGAACTTCTGCATCCTCACTCCCCCGGTCCAAGTTTCCATGGTAGTCATCTATCAGCTTGTCGACGCCTAACAATAACTCTTCGAGAGCATCCGCTGCAATTGTCGCGGCGACGACCATTGCCTTCATATCATCAAGAGTGGTAGAGTCAAGGTTAAATAAGTGATCAGATTCAATAGTCAAGTTGCAGCCGCCCAATCGGTCCCTTGATGCGGTACAAATTCTGGCGGGCGAAAGCTTCCCCTGAAAACCTTCGAGTTGGCTAAGCACCCATCGGTCTTCGAGGTCTACAGCGCCCACTGGGCTGACACACCGGAGAAATACCCGACCATCCCCAGTACCGGACTGGACAAAGATGGACGCTGGTTGTATTCGATTGGTCTTTGCGCGTTTTCCCTTCAGAACGATGCTAGGGGTCTCGTCGATAAAGAATGTCCCGACAAATTTCCACTCATCGCGTGACACTTCACTTTCGGATTCCCAACCTTCCAGTAGCTGGAATATCAGCGATTTGAATTTCAATATTAGGCGAGTCGATACATCAACGCCAGCTGGCAGCTTCAAGGGCAACTCGTTATGCAGGTCTTCGTCTTTCACCTCGAACGATGATTTGAGAGGTCCGACGATCGGTTTGATATCTGTTCGGTGGAAGAGAATATCTCTGGCCATGTTGATGCTGCTGCTTCCTTGAATCTGTTCCCCGCTTAGTTGCTTATGAAGCATCCGGACAAACTTGTTGAGCCGCTCATATACACGCTCAACTTGGATCCGTTCAACCGTATCTTTCAAATGCGGGTAATAAACCTGCAGCAACTCGTCTCCAGTTACCGATTCGCGCTTGTCAAGAGTCCGTTGTGCCAATGATCGAATACGATCCACCCGTCCTGTGCGTTGCTCCATCGAAGAGGGTGTCCAGGATATTCCGTAATGATATACGTCTTTACAGAATGTATGGAGGTCAGCTCCTTCTCTAAGAACATCGGTAGTAACAATCACAAGAGGGTACCCCGGCATGAGAAACTGTCGGACGACATTCTTGTTGACGCCTTCGGACATTCCGGCAACAGGCGATTGCCGAGCCAGCGCACGTCCAAGAAAGAGTGCGAGATCATTTAGACTCATTTCTCGCATTTCGGGAAAGTTGACAGCGGTAATGAGATCGAAGTTAGAAGATATCTGTGAGAGTTCGTGAAACGTGTTGAACCGGCCCCAGGTCGCTTCAGCCTGGCGCGCCAGAAGGTCGAGGTAGTCCTCGATAAGCGTTTTCACTGCTCCTTCTGCACGGTCCTGACCACGAAGTGAAAGTGACTGAAGGCGTTGAACGAAGAGCAGCCAGAGATCGATCATGCCATGCCCCAACCGGGCAGATGCTAAGAGGAGCTCCCGTCGTTGTTCTTTCCTCCGGAAATAGTCACCGTACCTTTCCTGCTGGTCCTGAGGCCATAACGAGTCAAGCAGCGATGGGCGTTTTCTAAGCATCGTGAAGAACGTCTCTGCTGAAAGGTACTCAGCATGATCAGGGAAATTAGCTGTGGGCGTCAGGGGATCAGGCGTTCTCCCGCCAAACCTTTCCCTTAAGACTATTTGAGCCCTCGAGCGCAATTCTTCGTCGGCTGCGAGGTGAGTAATAAGAGACAATCCAGCCTCTTGGTATGCAGCATAAACCCGAAGTCTCGGGAAACTCTTGGACTTTGATCGAAAGCGGAAGTGCGCGTACGCCTGATGTCGCAGACTCTCTTCGGTTGACTTCAGGTCCTTACCAAGACATTGTGACAATGAGTGAAGCATATTGTCTGGGAATCCGAGGAGATCCGCCAAATAGTTGTCTTCAAAGAAGACTGAATAAAAGGAACCCTCACTGCTCAGACGGTTCTTATTGAACGCCGCACCAGAAAGAAATCCATCGGGTCCCTCACCTCTGAAGAACCAAGCAAAGAAGTTGTCAATATCGCCCTCATCATCTTCATCTTTGAAGATCAGGCTCTCATCTTCCTCGTCGGCTTGATCTTTCGGCTCATATCGCTGCTCTCGACGCAATCGACGTGTTTGCTTCTCCTCGCGATACAACGAGACTGCACGCCCGAAGTCACCCTGAATGGACTCCGGAAGGCGGGCGTGAATATCCTCAAGCAACCAGTCATCATACGCAAAGTTCACCTTCTCTACCATCTCATCGACGCTCTTAATTCGACGCACAAAAACAAGAGCTTTCTCTCCAGTAGCGATACTACGTCTCAACCTTTCCACCACAGAATCCATTTTCGGGTGAGGGAGGGGTGTCCCAAACTCTCGACGGTAGGTTCGGGCAAGGGAGTTAATGGATGGCGTATCTATACCTTCCTTCTCTGCTTTGCGCTCGGTCTGGTACGACTCCGCAAATGTGGTTTCATCGTCCTCATCTGTGCTCTTCTTTGCTCGAGTAGTCTCCATGAAGCTTTCGAAGGAGGCAAGCATCCCGATTTGGAAGCTGTGGTTGAATCGATCGGTTCCGATGACTTCTGCAACTTTCTTCTGGACCAATCCGACCACCAACCGCTGGCGTTCATCTGCAACTCGCAACGGGTCATCGTGTTCAGCAACGCCGCCATTTCTCCATTCGCGTCGGTACATGTTCTTTGTATAGAGCTTCCCGCCGATTGTTAGACCAGTCATACGTCTAATGAGGAAACGCCGTGCGATTTCTTCCTTCTGCTCATCGCCAAGAGATGAATCGCACAGGGAGCTCAAATCCTTGCCACAATCGAAGATATCTAGCTGATTCCACAGTTCGGCATAATTCGTCTCAAGCGGAGTTGCCGAGAGGAGCAAGGCGCGTTCAAATCGTTTTCCATACCCTGGGAAATGTTGCTCGTCCGCGAACTCTGGATGGCCAAGGACCGCCGCTATCAGTCGGTTGCGTGTAGCTGCCGATTCGATCAGCCCGTGCTTCAAGTTGTGAGCCTCATCAACGACGACCAAGTCGAACTGCGGAAGGATGAGATTAAGAGCCCGCGCATAATTGACCTTGAATTCCTCTTTATCACCCCGAAGGTCAAACAACGATGCGTCAAGCCATGGGATGTTCTCGAGCAGCTCATCACGACGCCATTTCCATTGCTGAGGGTCTCGTAGTGACAAGCCAAGGCTGAAGCTCGTCATTCGCACAAGAAAGTCAGCTTGGTTGTTGATTGTAGACTCGTGTGCGAGGGACACAAGGTTGCTGCAAAACCGGAGCGAATAAGCAGGCGTGCGCTGAAAGCTCTTTACCCGGTTGTCGAGAACCTTCCAATTCTTTGCGGTAAAATTAAGCAGCTCTTTTCGCCATTTGTCCTGAATATTTTCCCGGGGAGTTATATAAAGGACACGCCAGCCAGGAGTGAAATGCCGGAACAGAGCCGCCGCACCAAGAGCGACATAGGTCTTACCCATGCCAACCTCGTCAGCGAGGTAGGCGACCTTGTGTTCGACGAGCATATTGTGTATAGCCACAGCCCCTTTTAGCTGCTCTTCCGAAACGCCTTCGCCGACTTCTCGTCCGCCCGAATAGTCAATCAACCCCCGGGCTGTCTCAATGTTGAGTAATTCTATCATTCATCATCCTCCTCAACCGCAGGGAGCGCAATCTCCAGGAAGAACATCCTTTCAAACCACTCGAGAAACTTGGTCCGGTCATCCGGTGTCCCAAAGGTGAATCGATTTCTGAGTTCGCCGGAACGCGTCACTAGTACCTCAATCTCTTTCCAGCGAAGTCGGTTTTTCTGCTTGAAATCAGGGAAGCTGGCTGCCACACGCTTCAACACTTCTCGTGCACAGAGAAGTGAAACGTATCGGTTTACAGGGTCGCCTTCTAGGTCTTCGAGTACCTTTCGAAGGAGTGACGGAAGCGAGTCGTACTTTTCTCCCAATAGACGGTATTCTGCATCTGCTTCCCGGCCTTTCTCTAGAGCCTCTCTCGCGCACATCTCAAATCGGTTGAATGCATGGTAAATACCTGCAAACTTATCAAACATCGACTCGATTTGTTCTTCCTTCCCCGAGGTTAGTGCCATAAGCTGCTCGTTGCGAAGTTGGGGAATATGCGCAAGCAGAAACGACTCCTTCTGCTCAGGCGAGAGGAGCGACCAATATTGCAGGATTTGCTCCACGCTAAGCGAGAAGAGTATCGATGGCTTCTGCGCCATTCCCTCTTCCCTCACAAGCACTCGAAATGCTGGATGGCGTTCTACGGAAACCTCAACGATCGAAGTGGAAGAAAGGAGCGTTTTCAACTTCTTCGCTGCACTCGAATCTAGATCGATCCAACGATCAAACCGGACTGGTTTGATCTCACACATTGTAATACCTTTACTCATGACGAAAGCTCTTTTGGGCTTGATAGATCCGGTAGATTCCCAGAAGTATTCCAGTCTGTTACTATCCCAATGATAGCGGAGTGAGCAATCTTCAAAGAACTCACCTTCGTCTATTTCTTCAATTTCCTTCGGCTTGAACTGAGGACTCCGCTTCTCATCCCGGGGGGTGAGCCACCATGTCAGATGGCCTGATCGTTCCGGTTCCAGAAGGATGCCTGTTTCAAAGTTGCCTGATTTCCCTGGTTGATGAGCCGGAGAGGTGAGGTTTACCGATCCGATGAAGAGGATCTCGCGTTTTTGATTCCACAATCGATACAGTTTTGCGTGAACAAACCGTTGCGCGGCTTTGGATGTGGCTTGAGAACTTGTTTTCAGCAAATCCTCCGGAAACCGAGCCCACTTGACGCGTGACATGTTCTGAACTGCATTGAACAACTCCTCGGAACAGCTGGCCGATCCATCAGCCTCTTCAGGAAGAAACAGACGAACTTCCTTCGGACCTACCGCCTCGATGAGCGTCCCAAGCGTTGCAGGGTCGGGAGACGCGTCAAAATATGGTGAGACTATTTCCAGGTTAAACTCTTCACCTTCGACAAACCATCCAATGAAATCAGGCACTGATTCGCGACCCACGTAGAGTTGCGGCAACCACCGACCATCCTTTTTGCTGCGCGATGGGGCTTCAATGTCTCTTCTCAAGAACGACCGGATTTCCTCGATTGCTCGGTGCTCGTCACCCGTTCGGTCCTCTGCTTTGACTCTCGAAATAAGTTCAAGAAGTTCTGATCGAAGCGTACTCTTTTCACCGTAATTGACTTCCTGAAGCGCGGCAACCTCGACATTATGCCACCAACCCTCTCGCGTGAGATTCGCTGAAAGTGTCGCGACGATCAGACTGTCCCAGATAGTATTGTCATCCTCGTTTTCGACGAGAAGCAGGATGTTTTTGGGATGGAAGTATCCTGTGGATCGCGAAAGGGGAATACGCTGGTAATCCAGTTTTGCCGTGCCATGATCAGAAAGGCCTCGGCGGTCATAGTACACTGCTACATTGTGCACCCTGCGGAGAGCATCCTCCAAGGCAACTATTCGCAGGGCCGGGATATGGCTAAACGACTGATCGAAAAGGAGAGGAAGAATTTCTTCTTCAAAGAAGCTTGGGTCAAATTGAAACGTTAGGAAGACCGCAGCCTTGACTTTGCGCTCGCCAATGGCTTCACTGATAGTATCAGACAGGATTGCGTGTGAAATGGTATTCTCCCCCATGTCATCCTGCCTTAACAATTTGATAGCCCACACTTTTTAGTGACGTAAGAAAGTACGAATTAGCCCAGAGGCTTCTAACTTCCTTCCTTGGAGGGAGCTCTCGTGGCTCCTCACTCAGTCTCACGTCAAGCTTGCCTTTCTTGATGTTCATCCATGGTGCAGCGCCACGATCATGCATGACTATTCGGTTCCGTTCAAGCATCGTCTCAACCCCAGTTCTGTAATCGGCCTTTTTGAGCTGATCTGCCAGAACAACCAAACGCTCCAACTCTTCGCTGGATGTCGCTGCCCCAGTAGCAATGATCGCTTCACGAATGGCCTGGACATCTAGAGAGCTTAGGACATCACCCCATGTGGTTTTCACTTGCTTCGCTATGGTATCTACCAATTGTCCGCTGCGAGAAAGGAGAAAACTAAACAATCGGGCAGCTGGCGCAATGACGGATTCGAGGTGCTTGATGTGTTCGGACCTTTCAGAAAGATCCGCATCTCCAGAAGTGCGTGCTTGCTTAATCAGTTCCTTCAGTTCGACGATAGAGAATGGCTTTCCCCAGGAGGCCGCACCGCTGTCATTGAGGCTTTTCATGTTCTCCCATACTCGTCTCTGAATCCCCTCTTCTTTGTCAGACAGCAGCAAGTGCTGGAGATAGAATTGCTTCTCTGCCTTCGTAAGTTCGGGACTCATGAGTTCGGCAAGTCGCATTGCAAGGTTTGCGTCTTTGCCTTTGGGATCAAAGTCACGGTCTCGTTCGAGAAACCTGAGAATTGCTGAACTCTCGGAGCCGAGTTTCCGGGCGTATTCTGCCTCAATGAACTCTGTTGTTGTCGGGAGTAGCCGGACCTGTTCCTTGTCGATGAGACCGCTCGTACGAGAAGCAACCGTATAGAGCCCCCAGAGGCCATACGTTCGCTGGCTGGATAGGATTTGGTGCTTCTGTTGAGCCGAGATTCGTACCAATCCTTCAGAGAGATTACGCATCACCCGCAAGATGCCTCGAATTTCATCCTCGTCAAAGCGGATTCCTTTGGATTCATCTCTACAGGCTACTCTGCTGTATGCTGCCAATTGCTCGAACTTCAGGAAAGTGTCTGTGTAGTTCTCTTGGAGGACCTTGCCTTCTTCTACGAGCCGGTCGACGTAGTAAAAACCTAAGATAACTGTTGTAAAACCACGTAGCGATACTGTAACCGTCGTAAGGTTTTCTACTAGACTGCGGCCAAGTGCTGCCCACAATGGTTGAAAACCGAGTGGGTCTCTTGAGCCTTTAATACGGGCACGCGGATCGAGGTCCGTTAGAAAAGGTCGTTGAAGAATCATAGTTGCCAACGGAAGAGAATGTGGTACACTGGTTGAGGCCCAGAGTGTCGTGAACGACAGCCCCTTATCCTACAGGGCCTCTGCTTCTCGCAGCTTGCCGATAATCTGCACCGCTCATTTGTCCACTGAAGCCAGGAGTTCCACACTCGGAAGTGTCGAAGCCGAGCAGATAGCACAAGATCGAGCTCAAGGGGCCGTGAGCAACGTGGCGCACCTATATCTGGGATCCCTCCAGAACGCGTCGAACCGACAAAGACAGGCGGTCTAATCGGCCACGGATCAACTGAGTGATTCTCTAAAATGCCTCTTCAAGACTATTCGCCTTCAGCAGCTGTTCCCGAGAGGTGTATCGAGGCCCTTGGGGAGCTTTGACCATGCCGTTGGGCTTGAGCCGAATCGGACCAATCTGCACAGCCGGGGAAGCAAAGTTGATGACATATTTGTTTGTGCCTCTCCACGGCTCAATGGAAGAGACTGAGGCGATGTGGGTGATTGCTGATTCTGGCGCCACCCTATAGGCGGCCACGTACTTAATCTTCGGTATCATGCTTGCGTGTATCCGGATGGCCCACCAGCGATTGTCGTGAAGAAAGACATCCTGGAAGCCTTCGTCACGTGCGGGCACCACAATCGTGTCAATATTGGAGGGATCCAATTGTGGCACCGCTCCCTTCGTGGCCTTCACTCCTGCTTCCGGCGTTACGTCGACTAAGAACGGTTCAAATCGATAGACGTGTTCACCCTTCGGAGAGGAGTAGCACTCGAGAGTCAGGATCTCAACCGGGAACTTAAATTTGTTAATCAGCACTTGTTCAAGCTCCTCGGGCAACTCATCGATGATAACAAGCGCATTAAACCGGCCTTGCCCGTGGACCAAACGTTCGAGCAGTACATCCACGTTGTCCAGGTTGTTTGTAGTGACATATTCTTGACACTGCAGCATTGCATGTTCATCGGCAACGAGAGCGTCTTTCACGATGTTCTTGACCGTATGTGGAGAAGTCTCAAATGAAAGGGAGAATTCCAAGATCTGTACGGCGATATGTTTGAGCGGGTCATGCTTTGCAAGTTCGTTTTCCACCACATATAATCGAGGTTCAAGCGCACTCGCGAGATCGATCAGATAGCCGTCGGGGATGTTTTGGGTCTTCCCCTTCAATCCTATCTTTTTTTTGGTGTCCACGTACACCCGTTTGGGACCAAAGAGTGGCTCCGAACACTCGGTGATTGCCTTTTCAAAATCAGCCTCAGTCTCGAATGGGTGAATGGTGAAAGAATCAGATTTGCTCCAGAGCATAAGATACCTCGCGAATGGGCTTCTGCGTTGACATTTCTGTGAGCGTAGCTTCGTCTAGTTGAACCACTCGATCACGTCCATGGGATGCGGGCACTATCCCATTAGATACGTCTAAATGTTCAATCATCTCATTTCTGCGTTGATAGCCGGCCTCTTTCAAAGACAAGTCGTCCGTTTTGAAGAAGAGTGTCGACTTCCCCTCCAATCACTTCTCCAATAATACCTCCTACCCTATCGAAACCGAAGATCCTTGCCACTTGAACGATCAGAGATTGACGGTCAATACTGAATGCCGCCTGGGTAATTTTCTCAAGATTAAGTTGAATCTCTTCCGGTGGAATTTGACTTATTAACCTTTTCGACTCTGGATCATCAGTTGGAGTTCTGACCGCCTTCAGGGTCTGGCCTCTTGCCCTTATGAACACCCCCCCAGTCACTAATTCGCGGTCCTTCACTAACTTCTTGATGATGTGCTCGAATACATTTCGGACCTTTCCCCCAACTCTGTCCATGCCACAGGCCTCGCATGTGCGAGCTAAAACAATTTCCTCATGCACTGGACCTTCTTTTACAACGATATCCAAAATAATGGCCCTGATTTGTGTGTGATTCTTGACATCATTTACATCCAGTGGCGTTCTCCTTCGGCGGGGTAAGCTGAATACTTCGTACGGTGTACACCAATCGGGAGCCCCCTCGAGGAGCTCTCCAGCTACAGATATGCTGGTCACTGAAGGATCGGCAGAAGCGTCACGCTTCACATTTTCGTTCAAAGGGCCGCGCATCCCATAAGTAGATTGGGCCACTTTCAGGGCTTCTTCTATCGCACTCTGCAGCCTTTGCTCTTCAGATTTTCTCTTGACTACCCAATTTGTCGACCATATGCGATGAATTCTCCACCCCATCTTCTCGAGGACTTCTTGTCTCAATCGATCCCGATCCCGTGATACCTTGGATGAGTGGTAGGTAGCTCCATCACACTCAATCCCGAGGATATATCGCCCGGGGAGGAGACGATCGCGAACGCCAATGTCGATTCTGTACCCGCCAACACCCACCTGACAATCAACTTCGTACCCAAGCATGCGGACAGCTCCTGCAATGCTGTCTTCAAGCGGGGATTCCGTATCGTCATTCCCGACTTCAGTTTCGAGGACTTTGTAGCCTCGTTCAGCATAGTCAAGGTACTTGTGGAGAAGTAATGCACCTGCGGAAAGACCTGCTCTTAAATTGAAATCTGCACTTGTGACCGAACTGACAATGTAGAGTTTCCGTCGAGCCCTCGTCACTGCGACGTTGAGCCGACGTTCTCCTCCTTGTTTGTTAATCGGTCCAAAATTCATAGAAAACTTGCCGTACTGGTCCCTTGCGTACCCCACGCTTAGGATCATAACATCGCGTTCATCCCCTTGAACTTTTTCAAGCGGATTGACAAAGAATCTCTCGTTTCTATTGTTCCCGAAAAACTCTTCGTGTTCAGGATGAGTCTTACGATACGTCTCAAGACTGTTCTCTATAGCATCGGCTTGGCTTTGACTAAACGCTACAACCCCAAGTGAGCGCTCAAAATGTGACCGAATATGCTCTGCTACCAACTCTACCACTTTCTCCGCTTCTTTTTGATTTGTACCTGCCCTTGTTTCGTCTCGTTCTGACCTCCTCCGAGGTGTATAGACGCCATCGGGTACGTGAACGAATGTAACACCCAACTCTTGGTCCTCTCTTACACTCGATGGGAATATTGTGAGGCGATTTTGATAAAATCGGCGATTTGAGAACGCTATAAGAGACTCATGGGCACTTCGATAGTGCCATTGAAGCATTTTCGTTGGCACGCATTTTGAGCAATCATCAAGGATGCTCTCGAATGAGTCAACCGCCGCCTCTGGATTCTCCTCATCGTCATCATATTCGTCTTCGGCAGTTCCTACATCAAAGAAGCTCGAAGGAGGTAACTGTTTGTTGTCTCCACATACCACAATTTGTCTGCCTCGATATACGGCACCAATTGCATCTTCCGGCCGTACCTGAGATGCTTCGTCAAAGACTACAAGATCAAAAGTAAGAGATTGAGGTTCGAGGAATTGGCTGAGGGACATCGGGCTCATTAACAAGCACGGCTTTATCTGCTTAACAAGCATTGGAATCTGAACGAACAACTTTCGGATCGGAAGAAGCCTTCTTTGCTTGTTCCCCTCACGGAGTAAGATTTGTGCTTCGCCGCCATTGATGAACCCACTTGGGATTGGTCTTAACCTGCGCGCTTCTTCGATCACCCTTTTGGGGGATGCATCCCGCAGTCGATTGTCAAGGGACCGAAATTCTTCCACGACTTTTGAATGTTCGTATGTCCGAAATTGACGTAGTGGAGGGTCGCCAGCAATTGCTTTGTCCAACCACGCCGAAAGCACTGACTTGTTGACTACTCCTCGCAGCTGGTTAGCTCCAATTTTGGCTGCTTCGTGAACAAGGCTCTCCAGAATCTGATCCGCGGACAGTTGTTTGAAAGCACTGCGGATATCTTGAAATTTTATCCAATCTTCGATATCGTCGACCCGTTCTATCATGAGGTCCAATCGATCCTGAAACTGTCCCAACGGAAGAGAATTGAGATTCACACTAGTGTATCTCGGGTAGCCCGTGGCGAACCTCGTCAAGAGGATCTTCCAAGAGTGATCATATTCACTGATGAGTGCCTTCAACTCAGCTGTGGACGAGTGGGTAGCATGTCCTTTAACTGCCATTTGCATCACAGGTTCGGGGATGGCAGTTCCGTTGTGTAACTGTATAAAGCTCTGCGCCCACGATAAGGCTGAAAGCAACTCGTTCCACAGAGTCGCGTATCCCGAAAACTTCGGGCCTATTTGCTCACGTAGGCTATGCTCCTTCCTTGTCATCCACTCATCAATTCGCCGAGCTTCACTTATTTGTTCAAGATCCTGTTGCAGGATTTCGCAAGTAAGCCCTTCGAATTGGGCGGCGAGCAGAATAGGCTCCAGCTGGCTGCAAAAGGAATTCAGGAAGATTCGGCAGTCCTTGACCCATTTGTCAATTGCCTCTAGCGGCGATAGCTCGAGCGCAACGTCAGATTGAGGAAGTTTGGTGATTGACACTAAATCCTCAAGCCCCTTCAGGTCGGCCTCTAATTCAGCAACCTCGTTACTCAGGGCTGCACCCATTTGCCGGACATTCTCCGGTACGACCCCTCCACGCGATAATATCGCTCTAAGCTCAGGAGAAACGGGAGAGATCCCCATTAGCCCGAGTGCTTTCCTCGCAACTTCAAGGGCTTGCCCTACCTCATCAAAATCTGTCTGAAGACCCTTATAAAGTCTGCCCAGAACCTTTCTGTCATTCTCCTTTTGAGCAGCAAGTCGCGCTTCCTCCTTATTCAGGTCAAGCGCGGATCTGAGATCCTGGAGGATTGAGTCGGGGAGTGCACCATCGAGTCGGACTGCTTTTAGAATTCTTCTTTGTCGATAATACCCCGGAATTAGCCACTTGATTGGGGATGAGTAGGCATTTGAGAATTTGCCAATTAACTCCAAATGCGGGAGTCTTAAGAAGGCCTCGTCATAGGCCACGAGGATAGATTTCCGATGTTGTTGAACTGGTTGGTACTTCCCACGCAAATCCGCAATAGCATTCGCAACGTCACTGACACGATTGGAATCGATCCAGGATTCATCAGGCTTTCGATTAGAAGAACTCAAACGATAGAGTTGGACAAGATCCCGCACGCACTTCAAAGTCAGAGGAGTTGAGAAGGCGAGCGCTTTTGAGAGGGCAAAGGATCCAGCCGTCAATTCACCAAATTTACCGTCCCACTTCACGAAAAACGCTTGAAGACGTATCCGTTCCTGAATGAATGTAGGATTATCTTCGATTCTCTTCAGGAGATTGAAGGAAATGCATTTGCAGACATCGCCAAATTGATTGTCTGCCCCATTTGGGATTTCCCAAATCGAAGGTAAGAATCGGCTGTTCACCAATTGCTTAAGTTCTAGAAGGCGCTTCCCTTTGATGTCAGCCTTCTGTACAGTCTTTGTGAGCTCGCTTACCGTCTCGAGCGAATCCCAATTTCGTTCGATGCCAGGGCCATATTCGAGCAATGAAAGCACGCCTACTAGTTTACGGATATCTGTTTCCGTACGAGGTGAAGAGTAACCTAGCGCCTTTGCGGTTTCTTGGCCAGCCAACACCAGGCGGTTCAGATTAGAACTTACGCTTGTCACCTCTTTGAATATCAACTCTCGTATGCCTATCGTGATTTCGGCTAAAGTGCAACCGTACCAGGGAAACTCCTCGCCTTCTCTAATGACATCCCAGACATCCTCCAACCGAGACGCAGCGAAATCTAGAGCATCTAGGAAATTTGGAGTTATTGCCGCTTCGTCAATTGTTTCGACAGGAATGAAGGGAAGATCATGGAGTGACGAGAGTGCGCCCAACACCTCGAATACCGATTTCCCTAGATATTGCCGCCTTCTGTGCAGTGCCTCCACATACCCTACTAGCTTTGATTTGTTGTCAGCTAGTTTTTGGAATTCATGGTCTCCAAAGGAGCTCCTCCCCTCTAGTCTCGTTTGATATGTCTTCACCAACTCCGCCACAACGTCTTTCTTGTTTGCTTTGTGGCTGTGCATTTCCAGGCAGAAGTGATCGAGGCCTTTCCTTTTCAGGCGGTCATGCACAACCTTGAGAGCGGTCATCTTTTCGCTTACAAAGAGGACACTCTTTCCTGCGGCAATGAATTCCGCAATAAGGTTGCTGATCGTTTGACTCTTCCCGGTGCCGGGGGGGCCTTGGATGACCAAGTTTGTTCCCTTCTTCACAGTTTCTATGCAAGCAAACTGGCTTCCGTCAGCGTCATAAATTGGATAGGTGGATTCTGTCGCAACGGTGGTATCGAGATCCTCCTCTTCTACGCACAGAGTCGGCAAAGGGGGGTCGTTCTCTTCTCCGCATATAAGGCGAACAATTTGATGGTCCTTAATGATATTGGCGTTTTTGTCCAGGTCATTATAGATAACGAGTTTGTGAAATGATGCAAACCCGATCCAGGTCTCTCTTTGCACGCGAAAACCGTAAGAGTCTACAAGTCTCTGGATTGAGGCCAGATAGTCTTCTAGCGATGACTCTTCCCAGTCATCGGGAGGATCTGGAAGCTTCACGTCAAAATCTGTCGACAGTTTGACAGCAAGGGCAGGGTTTACGATAATATCTTCGTCTACCTGGACGAACTCAAAGGGATCATTAACAGACGCACGCCGAAGTTCAACGGGAACCAGAAGGAGCGGTGACCGCACGGACTCAGAGACTTCGATCTCCTTCCAGTCAAGCATGCCGAACATGAAATACAGGATCCGAACACCTCGCTCCTCAAATTCGCTTCGGGATCGCCGATAGAGATTGCGAAGTATTAGGCGAATTCTTTCCGGTTCCTTTTGTGATGTAATAAGCTCATCGCTTCTCGGACGGCGAAGGGGGGATTCGAGTTTCTTGTCACCTGGGGATTCATTCGGACTTGTGTCAAAGAGGCTTCCCGGTTCTGGAACTTCAGGCTCAGGGATATAGACTTTCCAAGGAAGTTCCTGAACGACGAGTCGTTGAAAGACCGCCACGTTGCCAGGGGCGTCGATATCGAGGGTGGAGCTCCTGCCCTGCTGGAAATACAGCAGGCGGTTACGTCTCGACAGATCGATAAGCTTGCGCTTCCACGCGGAGATATAATCGAGAACACTCATATAATTAATCGCAGGTCATCCATGAAACTTGAAAGACAGTAAGTGACATTTTGAGCACTCATTTTTTGGCCCGTTCCACGAAAGCGAGTTCGGAAGATGTTAACCGTGTTCTCAGTCCAAATTACTACCTGGCTGCGCGTAGGAACCGCGCAGCCTACCACGTTTCCCCGCACCATCTGCAGGTCTTGCTATCCCTGGTCGTCATCAAATTCTTCTGTATCTAAAATATGCCTTTTCTGATCTTCTCAAAAGGTGATGGCGGTTGCACTGGGCCAATGTTACGAAAGAGCTGCTTTTCGGCAAGGAGATCGTGCCGTAAGAGTCGATTCTTGACGGATTCGAGCCGTTATAAGCATTTCTGACGAAAAGAGGCTTTCCTTCGTAAGTCTTAACTCACTCCATGCCTCGAATTGTTCGTTGATTAGATTACAGAAAGACAGGAAACCGCCTGAACTCCTTCCCGGTCTCCTGAGCAAGGGAAACAAAATTAGGGGGCGATTTCAAAGACCTGATCAGGGGTTAGGCCAGGAAGTAGGAGTTCAAGATAGCCCGTCAGTCATGAACAATCAATGCACTCATGACCTCCTCGCTCAGAGATTGACGAGTATCACGTTATTCTGTTAGCTCTTACGAGCGAGGTGTTAGCAAACGCCGCAGGATTACGACAAACTAGTGGATTTTACTTCGCAGGCAGGGATGCGCAACACCGCTGGTCTTCATTCGACCCCAAATGCAGCTAATCACCGGGTGTCATTCGTTCAATTGATCTCTTCGAATTTCCGCCGTTCCCAATCGAATTTGAATAGGCGAACGCTCCCTACAAGGTCACTCTTGTTCCTCGTGTCCCATAGAGAGGCTTTCCCATTCGGATCCCGTTCAGGTGACGGCCAGAAGGAGAGATATAAAGTCCCAGAATCGAAGCCACTAATCTGACTATTCCCTCCAATTGTGGATGCATGGGCAAGAAACGCCGAAGTCTCCTGTACCCGATTATCGATGAAGCGACCCTCGTGCCCAATTGGGTGATTGAATCCATTTAGGTAGAGCTTGTTCTCCGAACGCACGCAAAGGAGTTTTCCAAAATCCTTCGCAAATTCTTCGCGTCGAGTGCTGTATTCGGATTCCACCGCCCAGACGAGCTCCGTGTTCACTAAAGACTGAGCTTTCGTCGCGAGGAATGGGAGAGTATGGGCAATGGCAACATCCAGCATCCACTCCCCGCCTTCCTTGGTCCCATCGTCATGTACTATCTGGACGAAGCGCTCAAGGTGGGGTCGATCCGCGTAGGAATTCCATAGGCACTTGGAGATTTCCCACACAAACCTCGCAGATCTCAGACTATTGCTGCCTGTTCGACCTTTGAATTTCCCCTCGTCCTTTAAATCTATTGATTTGGCAAGAGCGACCTGGATGAAGGACTTTAGCTCTTGAGGGGTGACAATCAATGGCTTCCTGGGCATTAATGACTCACGCTTATGGTATTGCCGCGGTTTTAATTTGATTCCTTGATATGACTCGCTCTCGACATTTGTATCATCAAGCCCTGATTCTGTTTCGTTTAACAAGAGCCTTCAATCTCTCGACTTTCATCATGGGATCGGTTAGGTGAATAATCCGATGAGAATTTGAACAAAGCAGTGCCAGATCCTTGACCTGGATCTTTGTCTTCCTCTTAGGGCTCGAAAGAGGCAATCTGTGGTGCGCTTCAATATATCCAAGTCCAAGATCTCCGTACCCCTTTACGAACGAAAATCCACAGACATCACATTCTAGTCGGCCCGTTTCAATTATTCGTTGTGATTTGGCGCGGGCGACGAGCTTTCTGTTCCGCTCCCGCTCAAGATGCATCTTGAGAACTGATCCCCCCTCGCGGTACGTCTCATCGACATCAAGCAAGCGAATCAGACTACTGTGCTTGGCTGGCTTGTAATCGAGGATGGTAAACTCGACATATCGCGCAATTCGTAAGACATCCTGATATTCCGTTGGGATATAGAGCTCATGTCCACTGGAAACATGCAAGATCATAGTCTTGGGGTCACGTCCGTCAGGAGCAATCTTCACCTTTCTGTTTTGCCCATCCTGGATTCGACAAATAGGAACGAGCGATTCGGGGACGTGGAAGGAACCAAAATGCTTAAGCTCCGTTGTGCCCCGACGCCAACTATTATCACCAAGAACGGTAATGAACGAGCCAGATCGCCGCATCGAGTTCTGGAAAATTCCGTGGTCCGTTTGTGTTTTGTCGTATTGCATCTCTCAGCTTCCTTGACAGTTCGACATATTCGGAACCATATGAAACGCCGGATGTCGCCTTCCATCTCTTGCTCGCTAACCACCGCTTTACAGGGTTATTGACAAGAGGATACTTATCCGGGAGAAAGTGACAGAGCATCTCAGTGAACCAAGCCCCTCGAACAGGATTTGCGGCTCGTTGGAGCGAGTCAAGTTCTACCCGAACAATGTCATCAAGGTCGAAATCAGTTACCCGCCCGGCCCGATCAAGGATTTTTGCCATTGACTTGCAGGCTTGATGCCAATTTGCACTCTTCCCAGTAAACTGGAGTCCGCTGCCTTGCATTCTTGACACGTGATGGGCCCATAACGGCCAAAAAGTACTCCAGAACTCCCGATTGGAGATTTCTCGACGCGCGCAAGCGACAATCGCTTTTCGTAACGATCCCGCGATTTCAGGGAAGTACTTTTCGGCCTTTCGCCTTCTTCTAATCCTGAGGGCATAGCTTCGGCCGGAGGGGATCTGTAGGCTAATAACTCGATGGATCCCTCTCTTCCTTTTGGTCCACCTCGATTCTTTGTACTGATCAATCCATTCGCTCGTGACAACTTGACTCTCCTCTGCAATTGATTCCATCCACGCCACCAGCCGTCGATATTCCAATCGAGAGATCCTGGCTTTTACATTCGCCTCGACATTTGTCGAGAAACCTGCAGAGGTCAGGTTGGAGGAGCCAATCAAAGCGAAATATTTCTCTGATTCTTCCTTCCACGTTATGACCTTCGGATGGAAGTGCCCCGAGGCGTATACCGGCACCGCCAAGAAACCCCCTGCGAAATTCCGTGGCATCCAGCTCAAAACTTGTTTGCACGCTTTCTTACGGGTTAAACCAAAATCCGTTCCGACGAGAATCAAGAGCTTCCTGCAAGATTTATTGAGAGGAGCACGACTCACCCAATCGGTCAGAAAAGCTGAAGCAATGTAGAGTTCCTTGGCGTGAGTGATTGCGTGTCTATATGCCCGGTTGAGCTCTTTGTGGTCAGTTGGCGTAACAATAATGTTCATGGACGTCCTCTTAGGTGCGTCAGCATCAGCCATCATTTGCCCCCTACAATTCGTTGTAGCCGAAAGGCCGTTGGGGTCACAGCCAAGCTTCCACTCTCTTCGCAACCCGCTGGATTCTGAATGTCCTGAATGACGGGACTCTTGGTAAGGGCGCGAGCAACAATACACAAGAAGTACCTTTCCCTTAGTTTCTGTGCTGCGTTCCATTCATTGCTGGTCAAATCGATGTCCACAAAGGGTTCGCCTACCGTGCCTTTGACTTCGACTGCGATAAGTCTTTCCTTTGAATCTCTGAATTGGATATCCCAGCCCAGGTTTTTGTCTGCGACCCATCCAACTGTTCTTGCCTCATGTCCGGGTAGCGAAGACTGTAGATGCTTGAGTACAATCGCCTCGGCACGATCACCAGTGAGTTTCGAGAACTTCGACCGGCGAAACGGAACAAAGTCTCCTCCTCTGCCAATTGTTTTATTCTGTCGCTCTATCAGAAGAGGGCTCCGTTGATCTCCGACGTGTGGGTGAACGTCATCCATGGAAGGTAATCCAGGCGGTTCTCTCAATTCCAATGGGTCAACTCCCAGATTCTGAAATCCCAATGAGCATATTTGTTTGAAGGCCTCAGGAGCGATGAACCTGACAGCAACGCCCCACTGATTCCTGGCGAGTGTATGTCTCAGCACCCAAAAAACACAAAAGCCTCATTCACCCGACTGGTGATAGGAGGCTTTTTTCAATGATCTTAACGACTTAAGAGCTTTCCTGGGTGTATAATGTTTCGAATAGCTCTTCAATAAAGGAATTAATGACCTCTCTCGATGTGTTTTCGAGCACACTTCCAGGGTGGCCCCTTGGAATCAACTGTGGTTCTGCACAAAAACCGAGGTCCAGCGACAAGTGGCGAGTTCGGACAGTCTAGGAATCAGGGTTAGCTTGAGAAAAAAGGATCACTCAATGAGACAGCGGCCAGACATAAGGATTGTATATTGTTCGTACTACTTAAAGGTTTCTCCAGAATTCGTCCAACGATCAAAAGGACGCCTGCCATGCCCCTTACTGCACACGCCGAACTGAGAGCCCAGCAGCGGGCCATTCACGAAGAGGAACTGGACCTGGTAGTTGATTACGGTAGACGGGTTCACAACGGAGGTGCTCTTTATATCTTTATGGGGAAGAGGGACATCCCTGACAGCCTCGCGCCGGCACTCAAAGAGAGGCTCCATGGAATCACAATCATAATGGACCCGGGGACGGAAGAGATCCTGACGACATATAGAAACAGAAGGGGACTTCGGGACATCAAGCGCAAACGGAAGGAGTATTCTTCTCGCAAAGCAGCATAGCCCTAACCAAAAAACTCCGAACGGAGCAAGTGCAGCAAAGCACTTGATTTGGGGTTAACAATCTACGACAATCCATTCGCACAACGTTTAGAAATACGCCCGACTAGGCATCATCCGCGGTTTGCTAGACTAAGGGTCACGTCTAAGCGCGAGTCCTCTGTTGAGCCCCGCCCCCCATCCGTCCCCATGAGAGGACAATAACACAACCTACGTCTTCAATGTGCGAGTTGACTCCATCCTTGGGCCTCGTCCCCTCCCACTCCTGGAAAGCCACACATCCGCCACCTCACTGATCTCATCCTTCGTCAAAACTCTGTCATGTTTAATCCAGCCGTCCATGTCCCCTTTATTGAAATATATCTTCTTTCCATGCGGTTTGTAGTAAGGGATTTGGTTCTGACTCGTCAGCTTGTAAATGTGTGACTTCGAGACCTTGAGATATTTCGCTGCCTCCTCACATGACATGAGTTGGAAGGAAGCCCCGTTTATTTTCTCCTCGATCCGATCAAGCCGTGTGAGAATATCTTTGAACATCGACATGAAAAGGCCCATTGTTCTTCCTCTGGTAGGAGTTTCCAGCCCAAGTTGGTGATCTGGAGTTTCGTTCGACTTTATAACGAGGTCTCCGGCCATATTGGTAGGTATCACGAGCACTCGCTTGAGTCCTAAGTCTAAAGTAAGGACCTTCCCAATCAAACTGTAATAGTGAGTTTTGTCTTAGGTGGAGCTATGAAGATAGGTCGATCAGCAGGAAGGTAGTCTCAATACGTGAAATCTTCAAGAGCAGAAACGGTGCAAGTTGAGGTAAGAGTAACGAGGCTTTGCTGATAGTTATTTGGTCAAGCTTCTACGCGGGGGAGACAGGAAGATGAAACCCTATTGCCATACAGCAGATGGAACAATCTTCAAACACAACATCTGACAAGTGCATTTGGGGGGAAGTCGGCAACGTGTTTACAGACAGAGCCTCTTCTAGGTACGGTGTAATTTGGCCGCCTTTCGGAATTGAAGCAACAGCATGCCGCCTCAGATTCGCTACTTTCTCGTCAATACTGGTTTCCCATCTTTGAGCTGGACATAGAAGATCTTATGGCACGAAGGACATGTAAAGTTGTAAATACCGTTTATTGTTGAAGACCGAAATTCACTGAGCGTCTTGCAATGAGGGCAATGCGTACTAAACGGTGTGGACATGGTTTCATCCATCACTTCTTTGAAAGGCGTATTAGGGCACGTAGGATGTCAATCATGCCCTCCGTGTCCATTCCACAATAAACAATTAGATCCTTCCTGACTCGATTTCTTTCCTCAACTGTAACCGGTCCGAAGGTCACACGAAGAAATTCCAAGCTCGCGGCTCCTCCCTCGTGAATGATCAAATCTGAGTAACTCCTGCCTGTGAGCGCCGGCAGCACGTTCTTTATTGAGGCGGTGCCTTCCTGATCAGGGTGATAATAGGCAAATTGACGGAATGGGACGATAAGATCAACGATACGGAGCTTGATCCTCTCGTACCAGCCTCTGTACTCAGGGTAATCCCTGCTCATCTCGTTCAGCCTTGCCGTTTCAAATGAGGAGTTGAATGTCACAATGGATCCCTTTGAGCCCAGGAGCGGCCTAAGGCCTTTTAGGATATCCGGTCGGGGATCAAGTGGGCCCTCAGCAAGATATGAATGGTGGACGGCCTTCGCGTGGGAAGAGTCCAGTATGTGGAGGGAATACTGAAATGGTATTTGCTGATATGGTCGGGCATTGTCGATAAGAGGAACACCACTCGCGAAGGTTTCAAAATCCAGGAAATAGAGTGGGTATTTCAAGGACGTCAGAAACTCACTGATCGCTTCTGCATCGACGTGAGGCTTGCCAGCCCTGACCACTTTCACCTGGATCTGCTGTGAGCAGGTTAGGCGGAAATCGGCGGGGATATCGGCAAGTCGAAGAATTCCCTTGTCTATTAGCTCGTATTGCTTCTTACCACCCCTATAGAGTTCGGTAACATTGTGCTTCGGAAGAAATCCCCAGCACATGTCCGTGAGTGGACAATCAATAGGGTCGCTGCAATGGGGGCCGATTGGAACGTCAGGCGTAGCAGATCGTTTGAGAACTGCCGCCATCTTTCGGAGATTTGGAGCGATTTCATCAAGGATACTCTTGACCTCCTTTGTGATATCCTCTTTCACAAAGAGCTTGCGGGGATCGATATCTCCCCTTCTGACATACTCTCTGTTTAGATGCATGAGGTAACATCTTCTGATGTCTATTCCCGCTCCGTCGTACACGTATTTCTGAAGGGCGACGTCGTGATAATGGTGGTCCTTGACCTCATTCGTACTCTTCACTTCTATCAGATCCCATTTGTTTCCCGGGACAGGCTCTAATATGTCCGCACGAGCATAGGCGCCTCCGTATTGAAATGCTGCTTCAAACATCGGCTTTCTAAGGCGAGCGGCATTCTTCGAGGCAGGAAGCACCTCAGCAAACCCTACAATGCCTTTCGCCACCTCGATTCCATCAGGAAAGAGCTTCTTGGCATAATCGCCAATCAGGTAGCCTTGCTCGAACTTGGCCATTGTAGCTGCATCAGGTTCGGGAATTTCCTCTTTCCTGTTGTAGGCATACCAGAGAAGCTTGTGGCACTGGAGGCCGTTCATGAACTTCGATTTTGAAATCGTCGGCATATGATGGTTGTCCTTGTCTATTGAATTGTATGCACCACCAACCCGAGACGGCGTTTCATAAGAAAGCCTCCGAAAGTGTCCCAGAAATCCCACATCTCAGACGATGCGCCGACAATCGCTTCCTCATAAGTCTTCATCAGGGAAGCAAGCCGCGTTTCTCGCCCTTCTTCAGATTCGACCATTTCCATTCGTGTCTGCAGGAATCTGTCCTGGGCCCAGAGTTGGTCGAGTGCTTTGCATAGAATCAGAGTCTGTTCGCTCTTCTGAAGTAGAGTCGCCCGGCCGTGAGCAATAAATAGCGCTTGGTCCACCGGGTCTTGCAAGAACTTGAAAACTTGCCAGGCCGAGGGATTCTCCACCCCGATCACCTGTGGTTGAGAGATGAAGACAAATCTCTTGGAGAGATCGACCTGGATTATCTCATCATCGGGAATATGAAAATGGATTCCTTCATCATCAATATAGCCAGACGCGTTTGATCCGCAGCCTATGGCACGAATCGATGCGACGAGATCCTCCAGCGAACTCGATATGCTGCATTCAAGATGGAGATAGGCGGGGACTTTTTCCCCCCCGAAATAAACCTCGGGAACAAGATCCTTCATCTCTTCATATAACATTGGGAACAAGGGACAATCCTTCATTTTTGCCCTCAATATAACCTTGGAGTACATCAAATTTGGTATCATTCCATGATACTTCTATAATCGATGTGCCTATGAATCAAGGAACGTAGGGTCTCATTCTGCTTTGCCCCTTTGAATTTCACTCTTGTCACGCAATAGACAGCGGCGGTTGCCGTGAAACCCCGAAACTAGGTCGTCGAGCATCGTCTAGATCAATACAAACACCTACATGGCGCCTGTGTATCTCGTTAAGTTTCCTTCTTTAGGAGTGTGTAGGCGTGACGTATGTGCCAAATCAGCCTTTCGCGGCTGAATACATCCAATGCTCTTTGTCTTGCAAGCATGCCAGCCAAAAACACCGGGACAGGTTTTTCCCCCACATTAATCACATACGTACCGATATCCTCTCGAAACGTTAGTTTCATCTTCATCTGCTTTGAATACGATTTCAGTACTTTCGATGAGATCGCACTAATGACAACAATAGCGAGCGGTGCCAAGAGGCTGATGGCTTCTAGGGCAATCTGAATCTGCGTTGCTGCAAACTCTGATATCTCGAATACCTCGATCTCCTCCTCGTCTTTTCCTATTGACTGAATACCTAACATTTTCAGTACAAGATTCTGATTGGTTTCTCTGATTCCAAATAAGTCGATATGCTCCCAACGCGGCATTCCGGAACCGGTGCAAACCTTGTCCAGTATTCTATAATATTGGTCCCTTAGTACGTGAGTTTTGGTGATACTGTTCTGATATTGTCTTTCCGCCGCCATGTACTGAGCTGGATTAAGCTCGCCCTCCCACCTGGAATAATCTTCCTCCCTCATATCCGTCGGAAGCCCAGTAAGCGTCTTTGGTTTAATATTTTCAGGTGCTCGAAAGGACGGATTACAACCAACAAATAGGAGAGAGCCGCGGCTCATCTTGGACGGGTATTGCATGGGATACCGCGTGGTTTCGAGTTGACCCCGTTTCGCAAACGAAGTCCACAGATTGATATACCGGTCATTGATAGTTTGAAAGTCGACTTCACCTTGAATTGATAACTCGGCACCTGGTGGCAATTTGTTCTCCTCGCTCATGAAATCCGCAAAAGTCTCTTGAAGTTGAGATTCCTAATCGACATGTCGACCGCCGAGATGCGCTTACCTATATGGTGATCTTGGCCCCATTTCTTCCCTGTCGATTCGATTTGCCTTGTAGATCACTAAATTGAGCCCTTGTTCGCCGAATGCGCAGACTGTCGCTTGTCTCGGGTCTGATTCAAAGTCGAGACCATCTACATGTGTTTGAAATTCTCCGCGTAAGACCTACCAAGATTGGAATGAAAAGAGGCCTTCCTACGTGCTGAAAAAGGAGGCCTCTTAGAATGATACGATGTCATTCCAATCTACGGTTCGGGGCATCAACCCGCAACGCTCTGTATCACATGCTAAATTCGGTAGAACCTGTCATTCATAGGGAAATTAGTGCCATACTAGAATGAAGCGGGCGGACAAACCGAGGGCTTGTCGAGCCAATAGAAATAGCGCACTCGGCAGAGAAGTGCTCAGGGTCTTCATCTAGAGAATATGGCCGACGAGCCGTTGAACGAAGCGACCCCCTCGCACGGGACGCCGAGCCCTGTGTGTTTTACCTGCAACTGTCGCGCACTCCCATTGAACTTAGTAACGTTTTCACAGCCCTTCATTTGAGCCGAGCTCATCCAATCTTTTAGGTGAAACGAAACATCCATAAATGCCCCGTCGGTCCCAACCGGCCGGTAGCTGTAACTAGCGTGGCCATTAGTAGTTTTCGATACCGTCCATTGGTGTCTAGGCAAAAGATTGGTTGCCGCCACGCCGTCCTTAGCCTCGCTTCGAATCCACTCGCCTGATTTAGCTATCTTCCCAATTACTTGCATAGTCCGCTCAAGGTTCCTTACTTCAAGTATTCGTGGTGAAGCAATGTCTCGGGTTATGAGCTTAAATTCCTTTGGGCTCAAATCAATCCCCCCACCGATTGAGACTATATGAGCAGTCCCAATCTTCCACCCATTCAAATCTTCCACGGCCGAGTTATACGCCTCAATATACCCCTTCTGGGTTTCGAGTAGTCCATTGTACCGCGCGACCATGGCATTGTAGCTATTAATTTCATCCTCGTTGGATCTGTCGAGCGTTAGGCGTGTCCTCTCGATATCAGCATCGAGGTCAGAAATCTCTGATTTTCTCGCATCGATGTCATGTTCATAGGACTCGACTGTGGATTTGAGCCGCCTATATTCGGGCGGTGCGGATTCAGCAATGCCAGGAATCGAGTGTGAAGCAATCTTAAGGAATTCGTCATCCGTGGTTGACGATTGATATTCGTCAAGCAATCTCGAAAGATAGGCCACCTTCGTGAATTCGCGGACATTTTGAAATGTATGAGCCATTTGTTCAGATGATGTCATCGCGGAGACCGCGAGCATCTTCTTCGTCCGAGGTGGTGTGAGAGACGAGGGGAGTGTGACAGAGAGAAAATCGTCCAATTCCACTCTGTCCGCAATATTCATCCCTTTCATCCAATTAACAAGTGCCATGATTCGCCCAACGGTGCTTAGCTCTTTGTACGTCGTTTCTGCATTTTCGTAGTCGACGAAATGCTCGTTTAGATGGCCAATAGTTTTCCTTGTTGCTGGACTGACATTGGTTTTCTCGTCCATTCTTTCTACATCTGCCAAGAATTGGTGCGTGAGAACTACCCCCAGAGAGCCGTCCGTCACAGTACCGATGGAATCAGGGTAAAACCAATATCTTATTAGCGAGTGACCCTCTGATTTTTCCTCCATAAGAGAACGCTCATCTTCTGTCATAAACCCCGGAACAGATTCCCCTATACTTGACCTGATGTCCCCAAAGGTATTGGGATCCATTCCCGTACTCAGCATTTTGAACAATTTGTCAGCTTCGAGAACTACATGACCAACACGGGTATTCTCTAGATGACCACCAAAGTTTACTTTGGCATACCTGTTGTCTTCGTTTTTATCAAGACTGATGTACGGGGCGTTGAACCCATAGTGGAAGATAGAACGATAAACTACCGCGATGTCCGACAACGCCACCGGATGACCAGCAAGAGTTTGTTCGTCCGCTTTCTTGCCATAGAAACAGAGGTCCCCGTGAGTATCAAGTTCAACGGCCTCCAAAGTGACATTTTCCTTGAGAAGATCCTCGATACTTGACAAATCGATCGATCTATGTTTTTCGGCTAGATCAAGCGCCGGGACTGAATACGTAACCGGGATGGTATTTAGTCGTAATTCCAGGCTTGCATAACTGTTCTCGAATGCATACACCTCGAGAGTCTTCAACGAAGGCTTGTAGCGGTCTACGATATTCAGGAGGGGGTGTCTCAGAACCGACTGATGTGCGAAGAACGCAGTGGGCGGATCATTGCCTTTTACAAACACTCGAATCAAGTTGGCATTGAAATAGATTTGGAACTCCCCTTCCCGAGCTAACGCCACCCACACCGGTTGTTCAGAACCGATAGGAAATTCGGATGTTATGTTCGTCATGGGGAGCGTATCTGGTCCGACTGATGCGAGCACGATATCGTGGCAAAGCACGGAGTATGGCTCAAGATAGGGTTGGACCAGTCCCTTAGTATCATCTGTATAGGTCGGAATCTCCCTTATGACGTCCCCTACTGTTTTACCGCTATGGGTAAGAGTTGACATATCTACCAGCGCGGCGTATGAGATAGTAATCCAATTGGAAAGACCCGCGCTCGCAGCTTCCGATTTTGTCGAGTTTGTCACGTTAGCAGAAATCTTGCCGTAAACAGAACCGGGGCGTGAGACCTTGGTCGCATTTACCCAAACCAAAAGGGTCATGATCAGCAATGTAGCAACCGAGATCGCTGGAATGGCGTATTTCTTGGGAACTATTCGGTTGGAGCCTGGGAGATATTTGTAGAAGACGGTATGACAGTGGCTGCAAGTGATCTTGAGAGGATGTTCACTTCTCTGGATTCTGTATTGAGTACGACAATTCGGACAAAAAATAAATTCGTGGGACTCCATAACACTTACGGCGCATTACGCCGGTCCTATTTTGATTTCGGCCTACTCTTAATCCATCCTTCATCCTTGAAACGGTATTCGTCGCGTTTCTCCAGACTTCTTATGCTTTGTATCTCGGTGTTTCCAGGCTCAAACCTAATCCGCTTGATGGAAGGCAAAAGAAGGATGCCAAAAACGTTTGATTGCTCTCTCACTTCGACTATCCTCTTTGGCACGAACTCTGTCATACCATATTCGTCGACAGAATACACCTTGTATTCGTCTCCTTCTTTCTTGATTACTTCAAATGGTGTAAAGGACTTCATCCCGTATTTATCTACCGCGTAGACTTTTGTTTCATCATTAAAGGGTGATTTCTCGATAATTGCAGATGGAGCGAATTGTTTCAGGCCATATCTGTCCACGTCGTAGACCTTGACGGTACCAGGGACTGAATTCTCCTCTGCAATCTTCGTCGGAACAAAATCTCGCATCCCGTAACTATTTACTCTATATACCTTCCAACTCCCACTGTATTCATTCTTCTCAATAATTTCATCAGGGTTAATTTTCTTCATCCCATACCGGGTGACCGAGTATACCTTGTACTCACCAGTAAAAGGGCTTTCATCTATAATGATACTGGGGGCAAAGTTCTTCAGTCCATATTGATCTACTCGGTAGATATCCACGCTCTGTGCAAACGTGATCCGATAGAACGCTAGGAGACCACCGATTATGACATATTGTGATTTACGATGCATCTCAGTCGGTTTGCCTATTTAGATTCTGGACAGAACCAAAGGTTTCAATCCTAGATTCCCAGAAGGCTTGTTTTGTTGCCGTGCCGTTTAATGTATGGCTAATACTAACGACAACCTAGAATCCAGCCTTCCTCCTCAACGCATTGGTTTAACTCAGTTGGCGACATTTCCTTCGGAGAGTCAAAATATGATCCAAAGTTAAGATCCCTGTCCTTAAGAGCAGCCCACTCGCACATGCATCGTACCTGTGCCTGGTCCCGAATCAACTCGGGTTGAGCATGTATGAGTGCGAGGACTTCCTCATTCACGATTCCTGGCCAGATCTCAGCATGCAATATGAAGGGGCCTTTGGCGACAGAAGGAGATGTCGTAAATCCAGTCTCAAAGGGCCAGATTTTGCTCTGTCCTGCAAGCTCCTTGTTCCACCTAAGGCCTGAAACTCGTGGAATACCTACCAAGGTCTGGCTACCAACGGAACCGTTTCCAAAGAGCTTCCAAGTCTCTTGAACCCCGTGGATCCTTTGCTCTGTCAATCGAAGTTTGGGCAGGCTCGGTCCAGACGAAGTCGAATATGGGAACTGTGGCGCGTAGGATTTCAAACACCGAGTTACGCGGTTTCCAGGGCATCCCCAAAATGGTCCCCCTCCCTTTCTCCCAAGCTCGCGATTAAGGTCCGAGGCAACTTCAAACCTGTTACTTCGGTTATGGTCGTCGTCCTTGATTTCGCTACTTAGTTTTTCCCAAACTCGGCGCCAAGCAGGCGCTCCATCTTGTCCGGGTATGAGTTTCCCAAAACCTGCAGGGTACCCATAGGGAAAATCGAATCCCACGAGTACACGGCATGCATCGCCTGTAAGCCTGAGGAGTATACTAACCAACGAATCAAAAGCCTCGGCTCGCGTGCGATGATAGGATTCTCGAACTCCAAATCCCCCGGACAATTCTCCGATCCAAATCGAATCTGGAGATGGGCGAACTGAGGTTCTTTCGTTCCTGGCGCTCCAGTCAACAAACACATAAGCATCAAAGAGGGTCATCGATGCTAGTCCTTTGGAGCGGATGACTTAAAGCTTCTCAGAAACGAATGTCTCAGCGTAGGGCTGCGCTTCCTGCTCGCTGGTCGTTCTTGGCAAATGCAATCAGAGCCAAGATAAGGTAAAGCACTTAAAACCATTCTGCCCAGGATTACACCTCGACCCCGAGTCTAGGAAATGGAGGCCCTGGCGGGTCTAAATAGCAGATAAGAGGAGGGCTTTGTTTTGATCGTGCTTCCCGCTCCAAAGCCGGGCGAACGATAGAAAGCACCGAGCGGAAAGGGCTGTGTTAACAATTCTGTTAGCAGGAAGATCCTAGGAGACTCACAAACCGGCTCCCGGTCCCGGCTTCGGCGCGATCAAGTGCCGACCTCCGGTTGGCTAGACCGGAAGTCTGGGAATTGTCCAGTCAACGAGGCCTTCCCCCGTGAGGGCGACATTGAATAGCCAAAATGACATTTCATTCCGGTCATGAAACCTCGCCACTCGTCGGACCAGCATCGTGGTCACTTACGCGTGCGAGCATAAGTTCGATTGTGGCACTATAGGAATATCGATGCGTGACAGAGAACAACTACGTTGGAAAATCTAACGTTCTGCCCCCTTTTGTAAGAAGTCTTGAAGAACTATCAAACAATGCACTGCCCTTCGGGGCAAAAGCAGAATATTGAAGACTTTGGCAAGGAGAAGTGACTTAGCCGGGCACGGAAGGAGCAGTGCAAAACCGATTTGCGGGACCCAGCACCCCAAACACTCTTTTGGAACTTGACTTGGCACTCCTATTCGAGAGATTCCACCTCATCTTCGATTCGGAGTGAGTCGAAAAGCAATTCTACTTGATGATCAACGCTTTCTGCTAAAGGCCCGGATAGTGGAGCAGGAGAATTGTGTGCCACCACAGCTTTGGCTTCATCAAAGTCATCCTGTTCGTGTTGCAATGCTCCAATTCTCTGGTCAATTTCGTGGGAATCCCACGTGGGCTGCAGCCCCAGTTTATCTGCAAGAACGTTCACGTCCTCCACCGACGACTGGATCGATCTGGGGTCATCCGCTTCATTCATGAGATATTCATATTTCCGATCGACAAAGGTATAAAACGCCTCTTCAAGTGATTTTCTGAATTCATCTTCGACGAGATCAGGACAATCTTCAACAAGAGATATCGCGGGCTCAAAGCTGGTTGCTTCGGTAAGATCTTCCAGCGCCCAGCCTTTAACAAAACGAAGCACATGTTCCGGCAAGTTAGGTCTCAACAAAAGCTTTACTGCATTACCCTTGTCTCCTTCGCGCATTAGCCACTTTACAGAGAGATTGTCGACCATCTCAAACGCCCACTCGCGCAATTGGTTGTCAGCGAGGTGTTCAGCAATCTCCAAGATGCTCACAAGACGAGACTCCACACTTTCCTGCGCTCTCTGGACGACGAGGGTTACCCGTTCTCTCCACACATATTGTTCTTCCCAAACACAAGATTCGGCGGCGATTGTTCGTTTCATGGCGGAACTGTAGAGATCTTGATAGTCCCTGAGCCATTGGAGCAATCGCGGAAATTTGTTCTGAGGATGATCTGGTGCTTTGTAGTCAATGCTTTCTGCAGCATTCCACAGGCTGACGAGCGGTTCGAAGAATTTGGCGTTTTCAACGATAAGAGTCACAATGGAGGAATCTTCATCCGCCAAATGTAATAGGTAGTCCCGAATCGCAGGATTATGATAGCTGAGGCGCACGCATTCCGGATCTTCACCATGAATTGCAACAAATGTGCCATCCATTAAACGAGTCTCCTTGAGAAAGGTCACTCGTGGGATTTCACGGCCCGCGCGACGAGCGCATATTGAACTAGCAATTTCACCAACATCGTCAAAGGCGGCCAAGCGTGGCAAAAACGCCATCGCAATTAGAACCGCCTGGGACTCGGACGACAATTGATTGTTGAATGCATGTTCCCAGAGGCGCTGAGGATTGTCAAGACTCGTCAGGAAAAACTCCGGGATCTTTGTCGAGTCCACGCCTCTCTGCGACGCGATTTCGATCGCATATTCGATCAATCGGGGGCTGAAATTAGGATGATCGATTATCTTGAAGTATCGCTTCTCTCCACACAACGAAGTCTTCTGCTTGGGTGAAAGACCAGAAAAGTACAGATGGTTGTACAAAATTCGTCCTCGAAGGAGCTTAGTGTAATCCCCAAGATCAATCACGCACTTCAAGCTGTCCCGCATTGCGTACACTAGGCGCTCATATTTCGAGAATGCATTCCGAAGTATGTACTCGCGCGTGGTCAGGACAAGTCGTTTATTGGGGTGGTGCGAAACAAGCGACATAAATTCGATCAGTCGGCTATCCTCGTTCTTCTGCATTCCCTCATGAAAAGAGGTCCCCAAGAAATCGTCGTAGTAAAAGAATTGATGAGTGTCGTCTCGAAATAATTGGTTTGCCTCCTCAATATCAGAAGAGACCGCAACAGCTTCATACTTCTGGTTGAGATGATGCAACAGCAGCATCCTCGCAAGCAGAGTCTTACCGATTCCCGGAAGACCCGAAATGACACATACATGTTTTGAGGTGAGAATATCGATTGCTCTGCGGAAGCTATCATTTGAGACGTACACTCTCACCTGTTGCGCGAGTTCAACCTTCAATGCCTCTGTGCGAACGAATGAAGCATTGCTTATGAGTCTTGAGAGGACATCTGCGCTCGCGAGCCAGAGCTTAAAGTGACTAACTGCCACTCTTGGATGACGGCCTAAGAGGTTCAGAATATCGGAATGACCAAAAATATCCTCAGTCCGCTTAAGGTACGGGGACAATAGGCCTTTGATCTCATCCTTGTTTTGCGGGGTTAGTCCAACCGATGTAAACAATATGTATCCGCTTGGGGAAAGCTTGGCTACCTTCAGTTTTTCCTTCGCCAGATTGGAACGGAGCTTCCCGAACCCTGAGGCACTAAAATGCTTGCATTGTACAATTGTTGACATGCCTCTCATCCTGCCGTACCGGAGGTCTATCCCCTGATCTCGGCCCGCCGTGAAACTCTCAACGAATCGACCTCTCTCGGCCTGCAATAGGTCTCGTGCAAGCTCTTCAAAATCAGCGGGGGACAGGTTTCTAAGTTCGTATGCCATGGTCACGTGAAGATTTTGGCTCAGACTTCGGAGAACCAAGTCAATGCAAAGATAGGCTCAGAATCCAGAATAGTCAAATGATGAATATCACGCAGTTGATAACCATCCACAGAGCACCATCCTATGTATCTGAGGAGTGCTAGCAACGGGATGGAAAACGGTGCGGAACAATCGATAGTAGGAAAATGCCAAGTGCGAGCATGGAGGCAAAACTAATTCGAGTTGGGGGTCAACGGAAAGGCAGAACGGCTCCATTTCACGAACAGGATGAAATCTAACAATTACATATTGAGAAGATGTAGATTTGAATCGAAATGCTCAGAGGCGAGAGCGGTTCTGACAATAAGACTGGCGTCATGGTTCGGTCAACGACAAGACACCACCCGAAGTGTTAAGCAGCCCATAGCCTTCAGCGGACATTGGTTTCAAAAGGGATGGTGTATTACGATCAAGTCAGCTTACCCGCAATATCTTCTCTTTCAAGGGGTAAATGACCTCTTCCGATTTCACTTGGACGCCACTATCGGGCCGATACTCCATTGTGATTAACTTACCCTCTTGTCCGGGTATGCTCCGGAGTCTTCTGCATAGGAGGGCTGCGAGCCCTTCATCTTCCACGGTACAGATAATCTGACGACCAGATTGGCGCAGCGCCGCGAGGACTTCTGTTAAGTTGAGCGCGCGGTAGTCATCCACGTGTTGAACTGGATCATCTAGAATAAGTGTTTTCAGTTTAGACCATGGCGTTGCCAAATGAAGACTTAGGAGGAAGGCCAAGCCTAGCACTCGCCGCTGTCCGCTGCTAAAGAAGAAGCTAGGATTGAGATTCTCTCCGACTGTCAAGCTAAGGAAGCCTCTAATGTCCCCTCGCAGTCTATAGTTGACCTTTCTCCAGTCAACGTGTGGGCGCAATCTCAAGAACATTTCGGATAGAAGTGGACTTATTTCCGATAACTGCTCATCAACAATTTCTCTCCCGATTCTTTGAATCGTGTCTAACACACTTTTTGCTTTCTCCTGTATCCCTCTCGCATTCCTGCTCTTATCTGATAGAGAGTCAGCTTGGTTTTTCCATTCTGTCAATTCCGATTCCGATTCTGCAATTCTCTGATATGCGCTTGAAGCCTCCAGTACAGAGATCGCTTTTTGCAGCGCCACGATTTGTTGTCGAGCAACCTCGATATTGCTTATTAAGACTGTTGTGACTGACGCATCCTCAATTGCTTCGAATCCTGCGTCCGTAATCCGTCGACGGATGTCATCCAACCGTCCCACGACAAATTCTCTTTCGTCTGCTTTCTCTCTAATCGCCTCTTCGAGCTCATTGATTGACTTATCTATTCCACTTATGGAAGCGACGCACTCAACTCTTTCCTGGAGAAGGTCTTTGATGGTTCGTGCTGACGTGTTGATCTCTTCCTCAATACCTCTTAGATGTTCCTTGTACTGTACGTCAGAAACAATTTGGCCACACAGGGGGCAGTGCCCGTTTCTAACTCCCAGTTTGGTGCCATGAACGTGAAGTTCCGCAAGGGAACGCATATTGGGATCGTTCGCCTCCTGTTCAAGTATGATCTTATGTAACGACTCAGATCGTTCCAGGAGAGAAACTCGGGTGAGTCGTAGATGTTCGACTTCGACATTCCGTTCAGAATTTTGTTTCTTATTGTCCTCGTTGTCAATAGCATTAAGACGGTCAAAATACGATTGCCATTCCTTCAACAAAGCATTGTTAGTCTCCAGAGCCAAACGTAATGTGCCGATCTTTTCTTTCGCGGTGTTTAGCGCGACTACCCCGCTTGAAGGATTGCTGCCGATTTGCTTATTAATTGTCGATAATGCCTCATCAACGTTTCCGATGGATTGTGCCTCTGATTTTAGAGCACTCAGAGTGGAGGTTAGGTCTGCGATGTGACTTCTACAGGTTTCATACTCGAGTTCTGCTTCTGTGGCAACTTTGTCGGCATATTCTTTCAGTTCATTCGCTTTCTTGGCAAACACTTGGAACTCTATCCTCCCAACAGCGTCCTTCGCGAAGTTGAATCTATCGCGTTCTGGCAAATCGACACTAAATCGTGTGATATCTTCATCCCGTATGAAACTCGTTCTGATAAGTTGTTTCATGGGATCGTTCGGAGCAATCGTGAGGTCACAAAATGAGTTGACATCAACATCGGCAGAGGTTCTTGTCTCGTCCCGATCTATCTGCGTAATCCTGCCATTCTCATCGACAAAGTCAATTGAGATGTGCTGACTTGTTGCCACGCCATTACCTCGCCACCAAAGATAGTCTTGAAAGGATTCACCCGTCTCCTTGAATGTTGATCCTCCTCGGATTGTGCCCGTCAAGGAAAGCTCTACGGCATCGCAGATCGAACTCTTGCCTGTTCCATTGCGCCCGCAAATGACTACAAATCCCTGCGTCAATTCAAGATCGATCGTATCTCGAATCCCTCGGAATCCTGAAATCTTTATATGCTTGATTTTCACTTGCGCTCCTCTAACGCTTTGTAAATAGATTCAGTCGATTGCGTGCCCATGACTTCAGGTATCTCAATGCGATCTTTCAATCTCGAGACATAGTCCTCAGTTGAAAGGCGAATAGAATGCCTAATCGACAATAGGGGTAACAAACAAGCTACAAGGTCTTTTACTGAGACTAGTCCAGTTCCAACGATCTTCCTGGTGCCCCGAAGATTTTCCTCTATCTCTACGATAGATGAACGCTGTTCGGCGCGTGGTTCATGTGTCGTCAGGAAGACTGAATAAGCATTCCATGACTTGTTAGGCTCCCCCGCCATTTGTCGAGCGAATGTTGCGAGAAACTGGTCTTGCATTTCCCGCCAATGAGACAGTAACTCTTGAAGAGACTCAATACTGAAAACAATTCCAATCAGCGACGCATCTTCGAAAATAATCGAACCGGGGGGAGTGGTTATGGGCAATGTTATATAGCCACTTTCTTCGAGAATGTTTTGAACTTCATGGGGGAGATTCATGGCATTTGCTCACTAATAATGGAAATAAGCAAGATCACTCAACCATAAGGCACTGCTGCCGGACCTTACAATTGAACTTAATGAACTCGGTCGCACGACGCTCACGGCCGCGGCATCTTCAAGTGCACCGGCGCAAATTGTTTTATCTGCATAATTCATTGGGAGGCGTTCATGTTGGAATTTCTCCCTTACGGCACTCATCACCTGTCCCGCCGCATGAATAAGGCGTATTCTTTCCCCTCTCAACTCATAAATGCCTGCATTGAGGTGTGCACCCTCCTCGACTAGGCGCATATGTGCGATGCCGAACCGCCTATGGGCTTCGCATGTTTTTCGATCCCTAATAATTTCATTCGCCGGTACACCATGCAAATTTCTCCGCATGGAATACAGGGATTCTGAAGATAGAGTTGGATTCAATGACGTTGGGCCACTGTACCTCCGCCCATTTACACGTTCAAAATCCTCGGTGGAGCTTTGGATAACTTGTGAAAACATATGAGATGAGAAAATGCATCTAAATTCATCCAGGAAGTCTGCTGCGGACATCTGAATGTGCTTGAACCAAACCTCGTGGTCAGTTGCCCATTCCCACAATCTCGGAGCTTTGGTGCTTAGCTCGAGTTCTGTTGATGGATTGACCAAGAATATGCTAATAGGGTGGACCGAGGTTAGCGAGTCGAGGAGAATATCGATTAGATAATCCCAGTCAGTCCAAAATCCGGTAATAAGCAAATCTTTGTTCGTGATATTCGGAGGCAACCATCTCCTGTAAAGCTCAATTCGAGTATGTATTGTTGCATCGTCTATGATTTGACGCTTAGTCCAGACCGTGTGGGTCCTGTCTTTAACGCAACAACCATGGATCTTGTGGAGCGATTTGTAAGGGCGAGATCCTCCATAAGGATTCTCATGAGGTTCAAGGGCCGCCCCGTAGTCTCGTTCGCCGAGTGATGATACTGCATCCTCAACAAGCGAATCATAGTTAGTACTAATTGCGAACTGAAGGGCTCCTATGGCCAGTAGATCCGCAACTGCTACATGTCCCAGATGGTATTCTTTTCTAAATAGTGACCACGGGACAAGAGAACCGATGAAAATTGGCTCATACAAGCGTTCATCTAGAAAGTATTGAACCAAATTTTCAAGATTGCTCCTCAATGTTGCCGGTAGCGAATTGCCAGTAATGACTTGATATTTGTCCCAACACATCTCGGCAAGCTGTTTGGCACTTGGGACATTGCTCGTGGATCCCATGGAGAGTCCTGCTCCACAAACCAGGGCGAGTCGCTCTGATTCGATTGATAGCAGAAGTCTGTCAACTGCATCTCGCGGAATTGGCATGGTTTAGGGCTTCATGAATTCGAATAATTAGACCTGTTATTCAAAACCTGTTAGTACATCTGATTTCTTAACTGACTGAAATGGACAATTCTCGTATTGCCTTTTTTCAATCGTTCGTTGGTTCATATTCATCTTGACTGCGGACTCCTTTTGGATGACCCGAATTAGGAAGTAGCCTTCTGTTCAACTCGTATGGCTTGAAAAACCATTGGATAGATCTTCGTGACGAGTGATTCTCCGAATTGTAGGAATGCATCTATTTTGTAACTGCTCAACTGCCCCACGTGTGTCAAGACCTGTCGTGCCAGGTCTTGCTTTAGTAAAGCCGATCGTGGAGCATTTGCCGTCCCAAAAGTGGGACTCCGGGTTTTCAAGCTCGTATCTTCTTTGGAAGAGTCGTAGAGTGAACCTCTTCGGAGCACTCGCAAACTCTTGTTCCGATCCTCGATTCAAAAACAACCCCCCTTACCAAATTGATGCAAGGAGGCTTGAGTCAAAGACCAAGGAGAATGAGTCAACAAAAGGTAAGGTAATCCCATTGTGCGAAACCTTCAAGGGGGCTAGATCGGAACGAGCGTGAGCGGGTGGAGGAAGCATCCCACAATCCCTATTTGGAACGAGAGGGCAGATCTGTTGCTGAAGCGTCCCCCCTTCCCAAAATTCCCTTCCCCAACTCGCGATTGACATTTCTGAATCCGCCCGCCCCGCCGGTATTCAAGCCGGGGGCATCGAAAGGCATTGACCGCACGACAGAGAAATCATACGCGGCTTCGATCGAGAATGGGCAATTTGAGCTCCCGCGCATAAAAGGGGGTTGAAGCAAGAGCTTGCCTCTGCAGACGCGCAATCGCATTCGACTGTTAGCAATAGGGCCCGACTGGTTAACAACTCTGGCGGAACAAGGGGAATTGACTCGCCTTTGGGCTTGGACGAGGATTACAGACACCGTCGGCCGGAGGAGTCAACGTCGATTTACGGGTAGTAGGGAGCGTGTCGAAAATGGTACCGATCCTCTGCAGCTTTGTCTACTTGTTCAAACCTAAAACCAGCTCATGTTTAACGTCAAAGCCCCTCGGACAGTTTGGGGTTGAGAAGGAATGGATGGTTTGAGTATCTTAAACCATCTTGAGAGGAGGGTGAGTCATGGCGGAGAAAGCAGATTCGGAAGCAATGGTCCGTGAGATCAAGCGACGGACGCGGAAGAAGTACTCCAGCGAGGAGAAGATCCGGATCGTACTGGAGGGCCTGCGGGGGGAGGAGAGCATCGCGGAGCTGTGCCGGAAGGAAGGGATACAGGCGAACGTCTACTACAAGTGGAGCAAAGATTTTCTGGAGGCAGGGAAGAAACGTCTGCAGGGAGACACGGCCCGGGAGGCGACATCGAGCGAGGTGGTGGATCTCAAGAAGGAGAATGATCAGTTGAAGGCACTGGTCGCAGAACTCTCCCTGAGAAATCGAGTGCTAAAAAAAACCTGGGATGGCTTGGCCGGAGAGTCCGCGGAACAATGAGACACGGTCAGGCGGAGAAGATGGAGATCATCCGACTGGTGGAAGAGTCGGAGCTCTCGGTGCGGCAGACGCTCCTGGAACTGGATGTGAATCGGAGCAGCTTCTATGCGTGGTACGGCCGGTACCGGGAAGAGGGGTATGACGGGCTGGCGATGAGGAAGCCGCACGCCCGGAGGTTCTGGAACCGGATCCCGGAGGAGGAAAGAAAGCGGGTGGTAAAGACTGCTCTGGAACGCCCGGAGGATTCCCCGCGGCAACTGGCCTGGTACATCACGGACCATGAGGGCTATTTCCTATCAGAATCAAGCGTTTACAGGATTCTGAGGGCCTATGATCTGCTTCCCAGTCCGGCCTATACGGTTATCCGTGCCGCGGAGAAGTTCGCCAATCCCACCACCAGGGTGCACCAGCTCTGGCAGACGGACTTCACCTACATCAAAGTCATCGGCTGGGGTTGGTACTACCTGGCGAGCGTCCTGGACGACTACTCCCGGTATATCATCGCCTGGAAACTCTACACGTCGATGGAGGCCGCCGATGTAAAAGACCTGCTGGAGGAGGCCATCCGTAAGACGGGTGTCGAGGGCCACGATATTCCCCAGGGAGGGCCACGAGTGTTCCTCACCTGTTGCAGCGTTTAGCGATAGTATACTGAGCGCTTAAGCGCTTGTCAAGTGCCGGGTATATCGGTTACGATCCG
>Ga0182027_10000720_pt1 | contig 56426 bp, 59 predicted proteins | sample 712E1DmetaG_FD_121300 | JGI IMG/M metagenome (GOLD analysis project Ga0182027, IMG submission 121300) | Permafrost microbial communities from Stordalen Mire, Sweden - 712E1D metaG (Illumina Assembly) | ecosystem: Environmental > Terrestrial > Soil > Wetlands > Permafrost | place: Sweden...
GAAACATTCTATAATCGGGAAAGGAGGCATTCTCAACTAAATTATGACTCGCCGTTGCTTTTTGAACAAAATTATGTCAAAGCGACTTGAAGAGGTGTCCATTTTTTCGGGGTCAGATCAGTCTGTTGTGGATTGGTATGCTAGTAGGCAGCCTATCGCTGACAGTTTTGGTTGTAGTTCTGGCAGCCCGTCTTAAGAAAGTTTTCTGGCACCGACTCTGGCCAATACTTACTAGCATATTAATTTCTTTGTTATTAGTTCGCTTCATAGTAATGGCCGGAATATTATTTTTCTCTAATATTCAACCCAAATGGCTTTTCTGGTATAGCCTGGTACTACTGCTGATCTACCTTTCAGGTTCAATCTTTATCCTTAAATATGGGATGACTGTAAAAGAGATTGGAGAAAAAAACGAGATCAAATGGCCACATATTAAAATTGCCGCAGCTTCTATATTTTTCATAGTTTTTAGTTTAATCCTCGTCGTTTACAGCAACATCAAAATGATTGACAAGTATGCTCATGTTTATAGTGCAATTACTAAAGAGATAAACAGTATGCTACCGGTGCGTGTTCCCGAATCTCAAAATGCCTATCCTCTTTATGAGCAAGCATCGAAGGCACTTGAAGTAAAAGGGAAGCTCCCAGATTGGTTTGCATATTCGCCTCCTAATCGTGCCCGTGTGCCTCCTAATATTTTTCTTGCTGAAGTGTTAGCTTTTGTAGCTAAAAATCAGGACGCATTAATACTACTGCATAAAGCTCTATCCATGCCTCATTATTGGCATGAAATAAGTGCAGAAAAATGTTTTTTCGAATCAGAAATACCAAGATTTTCGCCTTATAGACAAATGGCTTTGCTACTGAGTTACTCTGCCATTGCAAAATCCAGTGCTGGAAATCTTACCGCTGCTATGCAGGATTTAGCCGCTATCGAAACTGTATCTAAACACATAAAAAGATATCCAACGTTAATATCATCGATGTTGAGTATCGCTATAGATAGTATCGGAGTTTCATCATTAGAATATATTTTGGCTACTTCATCACACTTGTCTAGCGGCGCGATCAAGTTGCCGGTAAAAGTAGACGCCACTTCTGTAGAAGAAACACGAAACATTTTTCTCTTTGAATCTCTGGGAGGATTGCAAATGTTCTCCAAATATGGAGCAGCTATAAATTTTTATGACAACTCATACCACATGCCTCGTGATAATCATTTCTATGATTATTTATGGAAATATATTTTAGATCCGGTTAGTAATTTGGCTTACAGCGTTTTCTTGTATCCGGTTGACATAGAAACTCAAATAAAAACTATCCCAGAAATGTCTAAACATGTCAAAAGTTATGAAGAATTATATTACAACACAAATAAAGTTAATCAGATTAAATCCTCTGAAGGTAGTGTGCTTTCAGGTATATCAATTATATCATACGGCTTATTTATTGACCGCATTATGAGTAATGATGCCCGAAAAGGATTAGCCGATTTAGCTTTGGCTGTTACTGCCTACAAGGTAGAAAGAGGTCGCTATCCGGAAAGAGTTGAAGAATTGGTACCTAAATATATCAATCGTCTCCCTCTTGATCCGTACGATAACCAGCCCCTAAAATTAAAACACATCAAAGGCGGCCTTGATCTCTACAGTGTCGGTTACAGTCCGAATTTGGATTTAAAAAGAAAGGAAGATCCAAAGGAAATGATCCATTTCTATCTGGGCAAAGATGCATATAAGGAATACAGGTTAAAGCCGGAACGGGGAAAACTTAAGCAGAAAAAATATTCATGAAGAAATAGCAAGCACCCTCGATCTGTTGATTTCCGAAAGAAATCTACTACAGCAACGGAACTATTTATCCTAACACTTACAGGAAGAAGTCGATTATCTGTTTCACCTAAAGCGAAGTTATAGATGTTGATTTAAATTCTTCTTTAAGAGGTGAGAAATATATAAGGCAAATAGTAAACCCTATTAAAGCGGTGGATATTTCACTAAATATGTCAGATAGAGGAGTGATTATTTTTATCCTAAACAAAAAACCCATTATTAAAAGACCACCCATGTTTGAAAAAAGATAAATTTTCGGCGCCCAGCATTTTTTAAATAACAGGCCAATGCTTGAAACGAAGTAAGCAAAGAAAAATATCAAATCAATCACCGCAATAAAGATTTCTACCATGGATGATTTGGCACAATGCAGATTGGCAGCATATTCTGCTAAATTTACTGGCAAATATTTTTCTTCTAAAATCCTTGCTACTACACAAATAATAACAAACACCCATTGAGAAATTACCGCGAGTTTTAATAAACTATTTAGATTCATAGTTTCACCTAACAATTAATGTACGCACTTCGCTTTTTCTGATAATTTAAATGTCATAATACCATTATTTATTATTTTTCAAAGAGAAATATATACTCTCTCATTCATTGCGATTTGAAATCTTGTATTGTGTTCCGGGTTAATGATTTGAGGATAACAAGGAAGGAGTCGTTAGGCGTAAACAGTATTTATGAAAAGCCGAAATTTGATGAGACTTGGATTATAAAGATAATACAACAAAGGATAAAAACTAATACTTTTAAAAAAAAGACAAAAATATTTCGGTGCGGCTTTTTGGTGCGCTTCATTTCAGCATATAAACCCATATCCTTATCTTGCTTCCATATCTTATAAAAAACAAAAACTGTTATAAATATTAGTGCCAGATGGGGATAGATAAGCCAAGGATGAATCGCTATTATTGGTGTTATCTTTACTCTCTCAAATCTTCCTCTGTGGTTACTATAAATAATAATTAAGGCAAATATATTAAACCAAAAAAGTAATGCCGCCGCGATTCTCCACATCAATATGGATTTGTCGATGGCAGGTTTTTCGGTAGACTTTGATGTATTTTCCAAGTCAGTTGTCTTTTTAAAATCTGTTGTAGATTGTTGCTCTATTTCCTCTCCTGTATCATTTCCAGTTTTTAGTTTTGTGAAGTCAGAAATGAGATTGTACGTGTTGCCACCGGATGCACGGATGGTTATTAAAACCTCAATGATTGTGGATAGAATTATTGCAAAAACTATAATAAAAACTTTAACGAGGCCTGGCATAGCATGTCCATATACTAAACGACGTAGTCATTGTTGAAGATTATTGGTATTACTTCGTAATGAAACTATAAATTCGTCTGTTTTGTATGTCAATTAAATATTGAATACTGTTTGTAATGTAGCATAAAACGACCAAATAGAAAATTGAGGACTACAGGAAGAAGTGCTTACTAAAAACCTCCTACAACTGTTGATAGTCAGCGTGAGGTACATTTCGAGTATTACAGTTTGTAATGGAGCTTCGCCCTGCACCCAAAAGAAAATAAACAAAGAACTAAATGACCAAATCACGGGTATAAACCCCAAAGCTCGCTTTGGGTATTATACCCTCCGCTACGCGGGATTGTTCAACTTACCAATTTCCCTACACTGAGTTATGGAAATTGGAATTTCACGAATAACCTATTTGCCGGAACGTACCGGGAGTGCGCGGTAGTAGTAGTCGTTCGACTGACGACGCCAGTCCCGTATGCCAATATCGAAATAGAAGTAAGCGGCGTCAGAAGTGCTTGTCTCCGATGCCCATGGACAGAAACAGGTAATATCAATTAACTCTGTTGCGACATGAATGCTATAGCTACGATCGCATGCTGCCGGACGGGATTTGTTCGCATCATACAACCCCGCCAGCTCATCCTGCGTCGGCATCCGCCAGTCCTTATAACCGCCCCCGCGATAATTCTCACAATAGAACTTGGCATCTTGCCATTTTATATCACTCCCATTGTCCTTAGCTGCCCACATTAGGTTCGTTTTCGTGTCCAAAACCGTCCCGTTGTCATAGGAGATGAAACGACCGTCCCTTCCAGTCTCTCCTGCTGTGGAAGAATTAGCCGTAATAAAAGTTACTATAGCCACCGCCATTATTGCTACCATCGTTCCTAATGACTTTTTCATTAGCTGTTACTTCCTCCTCTATTGATTTGTTTTCTGCTTGAGCCTCATGGTTTTTGGGCGGTATCACATTATTTTAACTATTAACGTTTGTAAAGTTGCATAATTTTCAGAATTCGTCAATTAACGCTTACGGAAGAAACAAATGCTTCTTGGCACCCCCTGCTCTTCCTTTAATGCCTGCAACTTCTTATTTCTTGGCAGCTTCTTGATTCTATATTCCAGCCTATAAGCATCTTCCTTTATCATGAATCTGCTTGTAGCCAATAACTTCACCGGCAATCTTGCCCGGGTAAACTTTGATGCTTCACCAGCATTGTGAGCATGCACCCTCTTTTTAATATTATTGGTAACACCCGTATAAAGCTTACCATCAGAACAACACAAAATATATACAACCCATAAGTATTTCATATTTACAATAATTAATAGTAAGTTATTATAGAACAAATAAAAAAAGGCCACTCCCAAAAAAGAGTAGCCCTTTTCAATTGCCGATACTTCATTCTCCAACTAAGCAGCTATATTATAATTACTACTAAACAACAATTCAAGAAAAACTTCGCCCAACAGGAAAGTGGTTAGGCCAAGTTTTTCATTGAGAGATACTTTGCTGAACCTGTTTGCGAAATTCAAGTGGGTTTGCAATCTTCTTGAAAGGTTCTTTTGTGCCACCTGTCCCGGTAACAATGATTGTACCGTACCCAAATATGCGGCCAGAAAAATCTTGATCAACGCCGATACCCTCAACTTTTTGCAAAAGCAATTCAAGGGAATGCCGCTTGATGAAACCCACCTTAATCAGAACTCGCTTATTGGTGACAGCAAACTCTGATGTTTTATAGGTGATAAAGCGCGGAACACCGAGCAGTATCCCCACAAGAAAGAAAAGTGTGCCCAATATCAAGGCAGCGGAATACAGTGAAAAGACAAAGGCTATGCAGAAACCGATAACGATTAGAAAAATGGGGAAAATAAAGATTATCCAGTGAAGTTTGGTGTAGTATCTAATCTGCTCGTCTTGCATAATGTTCTGTTCAATGTATCCCATCAGATCCGCCCCATCAGCAGCAGGATGATCAAAATCAGAAGAATCAATCCAAGTCCACCGCTGGGATAGTATCCCCAGTTCCTACTGTGAGGCCAGGTGGGCAGTGCGCCGACCAAGAAGAGAATTAAAATAATGATCAGTATCGTAAACATGTTTTTTCTCCTTTCCTGTTATTTGACTTTCTTGTTCCGTTAGCCGCCTGATTTCCCGGCGGTACAAGAATATTTCAATTGATATCCGTTGAACCCGACCCCTCGTAAAACAGTTCACGCATATCAAAAACCAAATGGCGAAAAAAACTATTGTATTCAACCCTTCACAATGAGTATGGGAATACTTGTGTCATTGTGGATAACACCATAGGAAACACTACCAAGAACAGAGGCTGATAAGGCGCTTCTTCCATGGGAGCCCATAACAATAAGATTTACCTTTGACCTCTTAGCCTCTTTCACAATCTCCTCCACAGGATGCCCCATTTTTATAGAAATCTCCGCTGCGACACCGCTTTTATTGCACAGTTTCTTTATTTCTCCGGCGTACCCTTCGGCAGCCTCTCTCAGATAATCCTCAATAGGCTCTATTGCGTGCCTTGATGTCTCCGATGCGGGAACTGTCTGGGCTATTAGTGAACGCTTATCAATAACGCTCAGAGCAATAATTGAGGCTTTCAACTGTTTGGCGAGGTCAACCGCATACGCGGCTGCTTTTTGAGCTGTTTTGGACCCGTCTGCTGGCACAAGAATTTTTGAAATCACACATCCTCCTTTAATCATCAAAAAAGGGGTAAAGCAGTGCGCTCTGTCTGATTGATAAGAACTTCCTTTTTCACGGAGCGAGTATATGAAGAAGATTTTTTTGTGTCAAGAGGATTTTGACCACCTCAGGATATGGAGTGGGGTGTCAATGATCGTTGCCAGGTGAGCATTGCTAAGAGAAAGCTTGAATAATTTTCATTGCCTCTAAATTACTGTACAGGAAGAAACAAATATGGCAGCCATGTAGGGCCTCCACAGTCTGGTCTCGAAATAGCTTTTTGGTTCTTTGCTGTTCGCCAATCATGCGCCTTTCCGTCCCGTCAGGAGAAAAACTGTAAACTCGACCATTTTCCCATCATGTATAGGTTTCATAACCTTAGCTGCTGTCCGGCGCCTTACATTATCAAACCCCGCCTCGATGAATAACTGGCGCATTCTGTCACGATCAAATCCGAAATGGATAACTCCTCTATTGTCGCTGTGAAAGAGACCCCATTCCGAATCTAAATCTGCGATGCACAAATAACCTGATGGCAATGCCACATGCTGGAATTGATCGAGGAGAGCCTTGATTTCCTTAATATGGTGAAAGGTCATACTGCTGACAATCAAATGATAACGACCTTCCAGGACATCGCCTTTTTCCATATCGAAGAGCTGGGTTTTTACATTGGTCAGATTCTTTTTTGCTATTTTCTGCTCAAGGATATCTATCATTCCCCGTGAACTATCAACACCCGTGATAGAATGAATGAAGGGTTGTAATTGGAGGGTGACAAGGCCAGTGCCGCAGCCGAAATCCAATGCATCCATATCGGAAGTTAATGCGACATCTTTTCTTATGGCGCCGGTAATCTCGGTGGCCAGTTTAACCCTCCCCGGCTCTTTATCCCAAGAAGCCGCCTCGCTGTCAAAATCACGTTTTTCATCTTTAATCATAAGCACTCCGCAAAGTTGCCAGATTGTTCCTCATTATCTCGGATTGTAATGTGGCATAACAGAAAAATACTGATAATCGAGACTTACAGGAAGCAAAACTTTTCGTTCCTCTCTGATCACGAATGCTTAAGGATTACTTCTTGGTTCCCGGCAGCGTTAAAGAGTACTCGTAGATGAGTTTCATCTCCTGATCGGAGATTTTATCCACGGGAAAACCAGGCATCACGCCTTTTGATCCATCGGCTTTTAAAGGATTTCTATTATACGCGGTGAAGACGGCAAGACTTTTCATTTTGGCCGAACCTTTAACCGGCAGGGCGGGATTGATGATGTTTCCCCCTTGGGCATGACAGACGCCGCAATGGACAGCATAAAGCTTTGCTCCATCCGGGGCCTGATCAGATAAGGCCGTGCTGACAGGGGAAATCATTGTTTCTCCAAAGACTACCCATCCGGCGATGATGAAAATAAACAAAAACCAGATTGTTGATTTTTTCATGATACCTCCATATTTTTATTCAGATGATGGCGGCTTTTTCGTTTAGCAGCCTGATTTATTAGAATCGTTTGGATACTAGCCTCCCGGCAATAATCCGTAAAGCTAATTTTTGCTAGTCAATCACGGGTATAACCCCCAAAGCAAGCTCTGTGGTATTCCCTCCGCCTAGCGGGATTGTTCAACTTACCAATTCCGACGTGTGACCTTTAGGTTATACGCTTCGCCCTGCATCTGCCGGGCTTCGCTTTCGGAATTGGAGTTTCACGAATAAATCGGAAAAATATTTCCACAAACATTGTCTGTTTTTGCATTTTTTCAGTCCGTTCTTTCCATCTGCAGCACGGGAAAAATCTTATTAAGAATCCAGAAGAAGATGAAGGGCAGCACCGCGATGAGCAAAGCACCGCCTAGACCCTCTTTAAAGGTATCCAGACTGCGAGGAATGATGGGCAGTTGGTAATCCATATACCCGGAAAAAGTCAGAGAAAAAGACTGGCCGCCGATGACTACGTTCCACCTCATCATGAAGACCCCGAAAAGCACCAGCAAAAGGGCGGGGATTAATCTGCGGACTGTCAGGCCGGGGAGCAGAAGGAGGATGAAAGGCACCAGGTTCCCCAGGAGATATTGGAGCAGGAAGATATTAATAAAATCTGTCCCATAGATGACATTCCTCAGAATGTCCCATGATTTTACTGCTGTGTAGCTACGGAAGACCAGGTCCAATAACTCCAGGCTGATCGAGAATATCATAAAGAAAATAAGATATTTCACAGACGTCTGCATCGCGTTCATCTCTTCGCTTTTAATCTCCTTGAGTGTAATGCAGGCGGTAGTAGTGTTTTTCCGGGAAGCGATGAATTTTTTTGTTTCCATGATGATAACGTAGATCAGCATGCAGAGGGCGACGCCGGAAACAATGGCCGACATGATAAAGATAACCGGCATGAGAGGGGTCATCCACAGGGCGTTGGCTTTTACCGAACCGAAGATGAACCCCGCATACCCGTGAAGAAAACAGGCAATTGGCACACCGACTCCCGCCAGGATCTTGATGGCTTTTGCGTCCAGCTTTAGGCTGGCATCGCTTAGGTCCAGGGCGCCGAGGGTAAGGATCGTATGTACCACGTATTTTATTTTTTCGGCCAAACTCTTATTCGCCTTGCCTTTGAGTCTTAATGATACTTCCACCAGGTGTTTCCGGAAAAGAAACCACAGTTCGGAGGCGACGACCGATCCGTAAACAAACAGCACGACGCCAAAGGCGGCAATAGCCGAAGTGAAGTGCGGCGTAAGAACCACGTAGAAACTTCTTGCGGGTTGCGCAAGGTGCAAGAGGAGAGGCAAGGGCGCAACGATGAGCAGGGCGAAGGAAAAAACCAGGGCAAATCTGGCGATTTCCTTCAGCGGTTTTATATTGAAGAGATGATACAGGGAGGAAAGGACAAAAGCACCGGCCACAAGCCCCGTCATGAACGGATACATGACAATCTGAATAGCCCAATAAATGTACTCATTGGGATAAACGAAAAGTTCTTTGACTGTCCATAATGCTTCCAGAACCATTTCTCACCTCACCTCTTCGCCAAGCCCGATATAGTAAACTTGGGGATTGGTTCCGTATTCCGGTTTGTGGACTGCTACCTGCTGTGTACGGATGATGTTTTCCACCGGATCTCCGTGGTCTTTGATGTTACCGATCTGCCTCGCCCCCGTCGGGCACGCCTGGACGCAAGCCGGCCGCATGCCGTGGTTAATCCGGTGATAACAGAAATTACATTTATCCGCCACGTGGTGGACCGGATGGAAAAACCTCATGCCGTACGGGCAGGCCATGATACAGTACCCGCAGCCGATGCACCACTTCCGGTCCACCAGCACCACACCGTCGGCGTTCTGGTAAGTCGCACCCACGGGACATACCTGGACGCACGAGGGCTTTTCACATTGGTTACACAGTTTGGGAACAAAAAAAGCCTTTTTAATTTTTTCCCGGGGAATATCTTTAAACTTACCGCGCCCCAGATCGATTTGGCCGGTAATAAATCCATTACGTGCCTCTTTAGGAGTATCGGCGAATACTTCTCCTTCTGAGGTTACGACATACCGTTCAACCCAGGTCCGGGAGACATCGGCGGCAAAGGGGATTTCGTTTTCCAGCTTACAGGCCTTTACACAGAAACCGCAGCCGATGCATTTATAGGTGTCGACGAGAAATACAAAGCGAAGGGGTGTAGCCCAGGCCTGAATATCGGAGGGCCGGAAAATTCCGTCCAGTCCTTTAGCCAGAACCACAACGGCGGTTCCTTTCATGGCCAATTTTATAAAATCTCTCCTGTTCACCTGTTCCTCCTAACGGGTTTGGATGCCTCATGCGGTTTGTGACACAACGCGCATTCTAAACCGGGATTGTGCTGATCCGGGTTGATGCCTTTGATCTGTGATCTTTGACTGGTGGGATAGAAAAGGCTGGTATGGCACCTAAGGCAGAGCTCCCGGCTCCGGTCCAGGACAAGTTTCAGCGGATCGGCCGGATGGAAAAGGGCCGGTCCGTGGCAGTTTTCACATTCAATATCTTTATGATGTGCGGAAGCAAGCTTTTGCGCCTGCCCTGCATGGCAGGTCCCGCAGAATTCCTTGCCTCGATATTTTACCGTAAAATTTTTCCATTCCTCAACATTGGATTGTCTATACCAGCCATACGTATACCCTTGTTCATGAGTTCCGAAATCATTGGGTACCCAGAAGCTCCTCGCGATTAACATGATTACCGCAAGAGCCAAGACCACATACAGAGGCCGCAGTACATGCATCAGCTAAGATTCTCCAAGATTGCCGGCGATAATCATATTCTCCTGCTCAAGGAATATGTGGTTCACTTCCATATTTAGAAGCGGTAAGTGACAGTCATAAATCCCACGTTAGACTCATAAGATGGATTATTGTAAGCGCCCGTCAGGTATGCCCCGTTCGTTCCGGTGACGGCCGGAACGTATTGATACCCATCATACTGCGCATCATTATAATCATATTTTTCATAGACATAACCTGCGGCTACGGACAGCGATTTCGTCACATTATAGGAGAGCTTGATGAGAACACAGGTAAGCTTGTAGCCATCCCAGTTGGAAAGATCGATATTGTCCTGAGTTCTGCCCGCAGGAAGTGGATTTGCACCCAACAGATAGGTGTAATCGACGGAACCATCGGCCTGCAGATAGCTGTATTGGAGCAGCAGAGTAAGTTTTTCCGGGATAATAAATATTTCGGCGCCCGCCGTGTAACTGTAGTTTTCGTCCTTTTGCGCGGCTGTCCAGTTGAAGTCTGTTAGTGTCGGCGGCAGCGACGGGTCAACTGTGCCTGTTGTCTGCCGCTGGAACTGATCCTGCCGGACGTATTCATAATCGAAAGAGCCGAATAACCTGATTCGCTTGTTGATCAGATAATCAACATCGATCAGGAATTCATCACCCCTGTCACCGGTCAGTCCTAAAACAGTATCCGGATAATTCGTATCCCTGTGCTTATAACCAAGACTTATGCTGAAGTTATCGGCGGGGAAAAAGTCCAGGTTGGCCTTATAGGTATTCCGGCTTTTGCCGGCGGCATCAAAACGTCTGATGAAAGTCTCAATATCGGTCGGGTCAGTCAGCTGGAAATCCGCTCTTCTGTCCAGTCTTTCGTATCCAACACGGGCGGTAAGGAAATCAAATCCCTTCCACCTCACTTCGGCGCTGAAGAGATCATCCCTGTTATCAGGGATGTCTTCTCTCTCTCTGCTGATTGTTGAATGATTGTAAGCGCCGAGGAAATAAAAATTTGCCGGCAGCTGGAAACCAAGTTCAGTGCCGTATTTTACTCTGCGGTAGTTGAATAGAGTGTTGGTGAAAGTTGCGGGCGTCTGGGTTGCATCCGTTATTGTAATAACATCCGACTTATTTTCCCGGTCGTCATATTTAAGAAAAAGTTTGGCATCGAGGAAAGACAGCGGCTTTGACGTGACTGAAGTGGCGATGTTGTTTGTAATGACTTCGCCGTTAAAGAACGGGGTGCTCAAAGTGATGTTTCTCAGTCCTCCGACGACATCATCCACATATGAATTACGCAAAACAGCATCCGATTTGGCGTCGCCCGTCGCCAGATCAACATTGAACTTGCTGTTTAAAGGCAATTTAAGCGCGCCTTTGAGATTGATCTTATAGAACTGGTTATCCGGCGGCAGCGAATATGTATCCGTCACCGACGCCGTATTGTTCGTAGCGGGGTTGCGGAAATTAAGGCTCGTGTCAGAGTCGGTGAAGTTGCTGTAAAAATAGCCCAGGGAAATGAATAGGGGATTGCGGACATATCCGGCAAGCAAATTGATGCTGTTTGTTTTGTAATCAATCGGTGCCGGAAGCTCTAAGGAAATCCCGCCGGGGTTTGTTCCCGCGGCACCGATGGGATAAATGCCCTTTCGTTCATCGATAGCCGCGGAGAAATCCAGAAAAAAAGGCTTCAAGACATCAAGCTTAAATCCAGCACTGTAATCTTTCCGTTTTGTTGAATAATCAAATGTATTCCAGGTGCCGGTATTGGTGCTGGGCGTATGGGTGGGATAGGTCAGATTGTTAGTCCCTGCACCTGAATATAATGTTTGCGCATCGTAGGTGAAGTTGTGGGGGATTTCACTATAGTTAATGTTGAACTTGTAGGCCCCCCATTTCCCGCCTTCCAGGTCATAACTCTGTGTATCGTAGAACATGTTACGGCTGTAGAAATCCACATAATATTTATCGTCATCATATTTGATTTTAACGTCGCCGTAGAGACCATTCCGAACATCTCCGTATTCGTTGAATTTAGCTTCGTTGCCGTTGACGTGGGTGAGAGTGCCCTGAACGCTGATTTCACCGGAAAATTTATTCTGCTCCTGCTGCTCCTCGGCAAAGGCCGTACTCAAGGAGAACAAACCGAATAAAAGAACTGGTAAAAATATTTGTCTTTTCATCGTTACACCTTTTACCGGACAAAATCCTGCCCCCTCACCGAAGGCGCATTGCTTCCATGAATATTGGTATGACAGTTCAGACAGCCGCGGGCAATCATCCTGTTTTTATTGGATGTGGCAGAGCCGGGGAATGTTTCAAACCTGGTATAAATTGTTCCGGGATGTCGAGTGGCGTCGTGACAGCTCTGGCAGAGCAATGGCGGTTTCGAGGATAGAAGTTTCCCATGATTGCTGCCGTGAGGCACATGGCAGGTCAGACAATTTTCGGCAACCGGCGGATGTTCCCACATGAATGGCCCACGCTTTTCGGCATGACACTTGAAACAGAGTTCATTTACCGTGTCCGCCTTCACCATCTTCGGCCCTGATCCGCCGTGCTGGTCATGACAGTCGGAGCATTTCATGAGGCCTTCCTTCAGCGGATGGTGCGATTGTTTGTTGGCCTGTGCTCTGATGTCGGCATGGCAGGTGAAGCAAAGCGCCGGCTCGGCTAGCTTTAAATTGTTTTTCGTTCCGGAGTGCCCGCTGTGGCAATCACTGCATGAAACTCCGTTGACTTTATGCTTGCTCAAATCCCAGAAAGGTACGACTCTTGAATCCTGATGACAGGCAAGACATTTGGCCTGCTTTATTTCCGGCTCATCTTTCTTGGTGAAGGCAATCAAACCGGCACTTTTAGCACCGCCTGTTTGCACATGCGCAAGACCCGGGCCGTGGCAGGATTCGCAGGAATTTTTATTGGCCGGATTCCCGGGAATTGCTGCTTTGGCATGTGTTGATTTCAGATAACTATCATAGTTTTTTTGGTGACAGGCCCGGCAAACGTCTATACCGGCATAATCACCATCCGCAGCCGCGGATTGTGGAAAGATCGCAGTTACGGATACCAGAAGGAAAAAGGTGAAAAGAGAAAACAGCCAACCTTTGATTTTTTCTATTTTCATAAAGCAATCTCAAATTATTTGTTTTCTGTTAACGGACAAGGATTTAAAAATCCATTTTCGAAAAATTTTAAATATCCTAAATGATGATTTTTATGAAGTCAAGAGGATTTTGACTGCAAAATGTGGGGTGTGGTGCTGATGTTTGTTGTCGGGTGTGAATTCGGTAGCGAGCGAATACTGAATGATATTATTCCTTATGAATCGAAGATCCTTCGCGGCTTGCCGCGAAGAGCTTCCATTGTGTTTATTCGTGAAACTCCAATTCCAATTCGCTTCGCTTTTGGAATTCGTAATTTGAACGATCTCGCGAAGCGGAGAGTATAATAGCCCGCAGCTTGCTATGGAATCGGTTTCCAAAGCTTACTTTGGGGTTCATACCCGTGATTACTAATTGAAGTCTTACTTTTTCGTCAAGGTTGACGATTTATGGATAACAGGAAGCAAGACTTGTAGTTGCTCTTGGCACCCATTATAAATTTAAGTTTAAACTTACACGGTTTATTTCACGATCTTGAAAATCTCTTTGGCCTTCGGGTCGGCGGCAGTGCGGAGCAGCTCAAACAAAACCATTTCCGTGCTGGCGATCTGCGCGCCGGCGCTTTTCATGGCGTTCAGGCCTATATCGCGGTTATCTTTAGTGCGTGAAGATACGGCGTTGGCAACCAGATGAACATTGTATCCGTTGGAAATGAGATCAAGAACGGTTTGATAGACGCAAACATGACTCTCAATGCCCAAAAGAACTATATGCCCGCGGCTTAATGATTCCAGCTTTTCCCTGAAATGAACATCTGCCCAACAACTGAAAGTTTCTTTAGCGATTGGTTTAATGCCGTCAAGTTCCGCAGTAATCTGCGGTATTGTATGACCCAGCTTTTGCGGTGTTTGCTCCGTGACAATTATCGGCAGATTAAACACTTTAAAGCCTCGTATTAATTTTACAGCGTTGGCAAAAAGATTCTCCTTATCGAACATGGTCTGGGCGAGATTGCCTTGAATATCGATGATGACTAAAACGGCTGCGGTGCGTAGTAGCATGATGATGTCCCCTTTTTATCAGAATTAAATTCTCTACCCGAATTATTTTCTGTAAAAAAAGGTAAACGTCAAGAATTATTTTTGTTGAGTGAAAAAGTCTGCCATCAATTTATTGACTTTATCAGCTTCTTCATGTTGGAGCCAATGGGTAGCCTTCTTAAATTTAACCAGTTTTCCCTGGTCGCAGTAAGTCAAACTCTGGTCCGCCTGATCGGGAATGATGGCGACATCGTTAACTCCCCACAAGACCAGTATGGGCATAGTAATCCTGAAGCTTACCGGCGGCTCGGACGGAACCTGCAGCGCCGCCCGGTACCAGTTAACCATAGCCGAGAAAGCTCCCGGCTGCATAAATGCCTCCCGATATTTTTCCAGTTCTTCCTTTGTAAACGCTCCCGACCGGCTGGTTTGGCGAAGTAAAGTGACCAGCCATTCATAGTTGTTGGCCGAGGCAAACTTCTCCACGGCACCGGGTAGCTGAAAGTAAAATATATACCAGCTTTTCTCCATCTGTTTGGGGTTGGTAAACAGATTCTTGGCCATGACCTTGGGATGAGGAACGTTCATGATGACGAGACGTTGAAGACGCTCAGGATACTTGAGCGCCGTCCACCACGAAACAGATGCGCCCCAGTCATGACCGACAAGAAAAAGCCGATCTCGTCCATAGGCATCGATAAGGCCTACCGCGTCTTTGGCCAGCTCATCTATTTTATAGGAGGGAATTCCTTGAGGCTTGTCACTTAAGTTATAACCGCGCTGGTCGGGAACTACGACCAAATAACCTCTTTGGGTAAAATACTCAATTTGTTTACGCCAGGCATACCAAAATTCCGGGAAGCCATGTAGAAACATAATCATCGGACCTTTTTCGGGCCCCGCTTCCATTACATGAAGATTTATTCCATTGGTTTTAATATAGCGTTCGCGTAAATCCATAAACTTACCTCAAACTTTTCTATTCCCTTTTGCATTTAAGATGATACCAAGACGGCAAGACGGAGGCAACGCAGGCATATAGTACCATACGTCGAGGAGCCGACAACACAGCCAACACAGGTAGCGCTTAAATCCGAAAAGGAATCATATGTCCCAGGCGGCCTTAGCTCCTTCCGTAGTCGCTTCAATAATCCGGCGGGGTGCCGTCGCATCGCCGACAATGAAGTGACGAATACTCTTTTTCTGGAGCATCTCTTTCAAGGCTGTTCGCGGAGTTACTCCGACGGCTACGATGACCTGGTTTACAGGTTCGATCTTCTTGTCTTTACCGCCCGTAGTTACAGTGACCGAGCCTTCTTTGATTAACTTCACTGTCGTATCGAACATAAGTTTAACTCCCGCGGCCCGAAGGCGTTTATGAAGCATATAGCCGTGAGCGGCCAGAGGCAAAACCGGCGAGCTGCCGAGCATCTCCACCAGAGTGATGTCCTTGACGCTCTTTTCGCGGAGAAAATCGGCCGTTTCCATGCCGACAAGACCACCGCCGATAACTACAACATGATCTTTGGGAGCGACTTCTCCATCCAAAATCTGCCAGGCGTCGCAGACGATAGAAGAGTTAATGCCTTCAGCCGGGCAGGTGGATTTGTCCGCGCCGGTAGCCAGGATGACGACATCAGGTTTCCCTTTTTCGATCATAGCTTCGGTAACGTCAACGCCCATTTTTATATCCACACTCTTTTTTTTGCATTTTGCTGTTAGCGTTCTTATCCATTTGCCGTACACGGCTTTATGTGGCGCCTTCTCGGCATATCTGATCTGCCCTCCCGTTTCTTTTTCCCGTTCAAAGACAGTTACCTGATGTCCGAGACGCGCGGCTTCAAAAGCGGCAGTTAAACCGCCCGGACCCGCGCCGACAACCCATACTTTACGGCTGACTTTCGCGGGTTTTTCCGGATAGAGCAGTTCCTGACCGGTTTGCGGGTTAATGGCACAGCGAATCGGCAGCTGCTCCAGCGAAAGGCGCTCAATGCATCCCTGGTTGCAGGCCAGACATTCCAAAGTATCTTCGGGATGTCCCGCGATAGCGTTTTTCAGGAAATCAGGATCGGCCAGATGCTGGCGGGCAACGGCAATGAGGTCGGCATCTCCCCGGGCAATTATGTCGTCCATAACGTAAGGATCAGTATAGCGGCCAACACTAATTACAGGAACACTAGTTACTTCTTTAACCTTGCGGGCAAGAAAGGCTTTAAAGCCCTGTTCAAACTCAACGGGGGCGCTGGGATTAGGCGTATCAATGTTCACCTCGGGATTGCCGTGGGTGCCGAAAGATACGTTAATTATATCCGCGCCGGCGTTAACCAAATCCGGAATAATCGTCTGCATGTCGGAAATGGTATAACCGTTTTTGATGCACTCTTCGCCTGACACCCTTATAGATAAGGGAAAATCTTGCCCGACTTTCTTGCGTACTTCCTGGAGGCACTCAATCATAAACCGCGAACGCGCTCGGAAATCTCCACCGTATTTATCCGTTCGCTGATTGGAATGGGCGGAGAGAAACTGCATGAGGAGATAACCATGGGCGCCGTGAAGTTCTACGGCATCAAATCCCGCGGTTCGCGCACGTACAGCCGCGGCGCCGAAAGCGGCTATCGTTTCCTGAATGTCTTCCAAGGTCATCTCCAGTGGCGCTCCGAGAAACCCGAAGATGTAGCTCGGAATAGCTGATGGCCCGATAGCTTTTTTCTTGCGCAGAAGCAGGTAATTCTCACGGCCGGTATGGTGAAGCTGCATAGCTATTTTTCTGCCCTGGGCATGGACAACGCCAGCCAGCTTACTTAAGCCCGGAATGAATTTATCATCCCAGACAGCAATGCACCGTGGCGAGGCGGAACCTAAGGGGTGCACTTCCGTAATCTCGGTGATAATGAGCCCCGCACCGCTTTGAGCCCGGCGTTTCATATAAGCCAAGTTTGCTTCGCTGACCGTGCTGTCGTTATTACCAAGAGCTGTTCCCATAGGCGACATGACCACTCTATTGGAAATCTCCATGGATTTTATCTTGATTGGCTTCAATAAATGATCCATTTTTTTCATGGCTCTTCTCCCCTTAAAAATATAGGCTCCCGGCTCTTACCGGAATTTCAGGATAAAAATGATCCCTCTTTATTATGCGTTCACGAAATTTTAGCGACCATTAGAAAATATCCGGCAGATCGGATATTGAGCTACCGGGATTAATGGAAAAAATATTTTATTTATTCCGCTGCTAGAGTACTGCCCAGCAGCATGCCGCCATCGATGATGATTTCCGTACCTGTTGTATAACTGGACGCGACAGAGGCCAGATAAACGGCAGCTCCCGCGATTTCATCGGGCAGGCCGATTCGTCCCGTAGGCAGCATCTTTTCCAACTCGGCCTTTGCCTTTTTGGCTTCTTCCGGCGAGAGATGAAACCAATGGGAATTCATCATTTTAGTGCTGATAGGTCCCGGGGCAATCGCGTTTACCTGAATATTAAAAGATGCCAACTCTCTGGCAAATGCTCTTGTAATCATCCGCACGCCGGCTTTGGAAACAGAATAGACGCTTACGCCTGGTTCGGGATTGAATCCATCAACGGAAGCAACATTAATGATTTTTCCGCTACCCTGCTTTTTCATAATTTTAGCCACGGCCTGGCTGACAAAATAAACGCCTTTCAAGTTCAGGTTCATGATGGTATCCCAGAGGCGCTCATCGGAATCGAGGACAGAACCCATGGCCGGACTGGCTCCGGCGTTGTTGACTAATATGTCTATCCTCTTGTGTTTATCAATAACGGTCTTGACCATCTTCTGTATCTCTTCGAATTTGCCTAAGTGCGATTGCAGAGGAAAAGCCTCGCCGCCGAAGGCTTTGATCTCGGCCGCGGTCGCTTCCAGATCCTCGATTTTACGACTAGTGATGATGACTTTAGCCCCGGCCTTGGCAAAACCAAACGCTATAGCCTGACCGATGCCCCGGCCGCCGCCGGTAACAAGGGCTATTTTGCCTTTCAATGAAAATTGGTTTAGATCGAACATAGTTTGATTCTCCTTAAAGATATGAAATATAGATCTATTCCCGCCCTGCTCCCCCCTTAAAGAGAGGTGCAGGGTGAGAGAATAGTTTTATTGACTGTCTTTGTTACTTGCTAGTTTTACTTTTTCGCTTTTGCCTTCTTGGCTAAAGCTTCGCGATCACCACCGCTCATGCCGGCAATATACTTGACCAGCTTCTTCCGGGACTCGATATCATACTGAGTCGTGATGGCGATCTGCTCCATGATCGGCGAACCGCCGCCGTGGTAGCTACCGATGTTGTGAATACCGGCCGTTGCCGAACACATGGCATCACCCAGGAATCTCCAGAACTGAGCCTGATCTTCCGATGACATATTCGGATTACGCTTTGTGTATTTCAAAAGCGCCTCGCCCGTTGCCGGATTGATAAAATCCTTCTCATGCGGGAATGTCGCCACAACGCCGCCCGCGATATCGCAAAGGATCTCCGCCTCGCGCCAAACCGCTTCGCCGGATAAACAACGCCCGACGTTACAGTAGATCGAATTGGGAATGAAGGAACCGGGACCGTAGGGAACAAAGCCAACACCCGGTATATAGACCTCGGGTTTGCCCAAATCGGAAGCGGTATATCCCGCGGCATAACCAAGTTCGGTGGTCATGATCAGTTCCGCCAGCTTTTCCCGGACATGAGACTGCTTGTGAATATTGTTCACTTCGGCACCTAGAGCAGCCATTCCCATGATGACGTCGCCAATGGCCGGCTTACAGCCGGAATAAGAATGGCGATGGAACAGAGCGAACAAAAGTGCACAGGCGCCACCGTGCTGATATTCCCCGGCCAAAAAGACTCTTTCCCAGGGAACAAAACAGTTATCGAAAATCATGTACGAATCGGTAGCGCCCGGAACAAAACCGCGTTTATAATGATCACGGGGACGAAGGTTATGAATGGTAACAACCTGCTTCAAACCTTCCCAGTCGCCCGGAACGGCAAAAGCTACTGCGTAATCCTTGTCCTCCGGACGCAGGGCGCGGGTGGGCAGCACCAGAACTTCGTCGGCCACGGAAGCCTCGGAAATGTGAACCTTGCAGCCTTCCACAATAATACCGTCCTTGGTTCTTTCCTTAATGCGCACATATGCACCGGGATTCGGCTGGTCGGCCGGTCGCAGCATGCGGTCGCCCTTCACATCCGTCTGAGCACAGCAACCAACAAGATCTTCCTTCTGAAAACGGGTCAGCCACTTCTTGAAGTTTTCATGGTAATTGGTCTCCCCTTTTTTCACCTTGTCCGCCTCAAAAGAGACGTTATAGATAGCATTCGAGCCATCGATACCCATGCAACGCTGGATACAACCGCCAACTTTCTGGCACAGCATACGGGTCATATCCTGCTTTCTGTGCAAGTCTTCCTTGTTCTGGTGGATGTGGGTGAAACGGTTGATCTTTTCTCCGGTGAGATGGGAAGTAGCCATGCACAACTCCTGATTCTCCGGTTTGGCCGCCTCATCATATGTCGTACCGATAGTATTGAGGCAATCCATCTGCAGTTCGTCCGTCCGGTCAATTAACTGACCGTCATAGTAAATATTCCTTTTCATCTTGGACAGACCTTTAATGTAATCTTTCTTGGTTCTCATGGTAATACTCCTTTCTTTCAATGTCTTTTTTCATTAGTGTGTTTTTCTTGCTTGAGGAACCTTCGCGGCGCCTTTAAGCGTTTTTTTTAATATTTCCTTTGTCTGGATGAGCTCCCCAAAAATCCGGGCGGCTTCCGGTTCCAGATAAAGTGTCAATCCGGCATTTTCTTCCTTGGCCCGAATACCATCCAAAATGATTTCGATAAAAGGATCGAGCATGTCCATTATGCTCGTCTTTCTTTTCGGCATTCCCTGCATATGCCAATGAATAAATAAGTGTTCAATAGTGCCCATTAACATGGAACGGATTAGATAGGGATTGGAATCTTTTTTGAACGTGCCGTCCGCGATTCCTTCCCTGATGCAATCAAGAAGGCTGTGCGCCGAACGACGAATCGCCGCGTGCGCGGGCGTCTGACGGAACCGCTTGTTGGACATGAGTTGAAGAAGAACAAGGGCGGAATAATGGGGATTCATCTGATAAAGCTGAACATAGGACAGCAGAATAGCGCGCATCTTTCCTTCCACTCCTTTGATAAAGGGTATAACTTTTGATGATTCCTCAAAGGTTTCGTTGGATATCTTTTCGGGAATAGCGAAGAGTAGATCTTCCTTGGTGCCGAAATACTCATAGATTGTGGCTTCCGAAACTCCCGCTTCTTTACTGATTTCGGTAATCGTCGCGTTTTGGAAACCTTTTTCGGCAAAGATACGTAGGGCGGCGTCCATGATCCGGTCTTTTCTGGTCTTGGCTCTGCTGTGATCAGCCATGAAAATATCCTTTAAACAGCGTTGAGAAACACTAGATTATTATAGTCGCACTGTCAAGTCTTATTTTATTTCATAGTATGACTATGATATTTCACAAATATTTATAGTCACATAAGAAAAAAGGCTATTTTTCACGGCGGGGTTATTCACTGTAATATCATCTGTATGGCTATTTCTTTTTCATCGCCGCAAGCTTTGCCTGCAACGCATCAATTCTCCGGTGATTGCCTTCCGAACCGATATAGGTCCTGAATAGCCACTCCTGGAGGCGCATCGCTCCGTCAAGATCTTCGTTCAATACTTTATTGGCCAGCTGCTTGGTTTCCTTTAAACAACCCCTATCGTAAGTCGCCATCTCGCACGCAATTACTCCTACCGATTCCAGAAGCTTACCTTCGGGAAAGACCTTGCTCACATATCCCATACGCTCCGTTTCCTGGGCATCATAGATTCTGCCGGTCAAAGCGACTTCCTTGGCCCGTCCAAGACCGATGATTCGCCAAAGCGGATCCATTATAGGCGTAAGAGAAAGAACAATTTCGCGCTGGCCGAATTTGGCGCGTTCGGAAGCATAACGCACATCGCACATCATCGTGAGATCGAAACCCCCGGCGATGGCCGCGCCTCCCACTGCGCAGATAACCGGCTGATCGCAAAATAAAATTGCGCGGTACGCCCGGTGGAAAAGAGCCGTGTAGGCCTCATTGGATACTTTCTCCAATTTCCTTATCTCCTTGAGATCGAAGCCTGCGGAAAAATATTTCTCTCCTCCGGTAAAAACGATAACGTTTACATCCTGTCTTTTGCCGAGATCAGTGAACAATTTTTCCACTTCTTCCAGAACCTCTGGCGCAAGGGCATTGCCTTTGTCCGGCCGATTGATCGTTACAGTCGCGACTTTCGCTTCCACGGAAAGCAATAAATATTCCCAGTCCATATAGCCTGCACATTCCCCTTTCTAATTTGATTAGTTTATTTATCTATTTTAGCCAAAGTTTTCGCCAACTGCATTTTTTGCGGCAAATTGCCAAGGCGCTGATACATGACCCTCTGGCTTTGAGGAGAGCCCGCCCCATGCATGCTTTCGATAAGGCAGGTACCGCCCGTCATATTCTCGATGAGTCTCAATATTTTCATTCTTGTCTCTGCCGAAACGCCCTTTATGCCCGCCATATATTTCTCGACGTATTTTCCGATCTTCTGGCTTCTCAGATCCTTGTCAAAGGGAAGCGTAGCCATGATGCCTCCCGCTATATCGTGGGCAAGACGGGAAATTTCATAAATATTCCTGGTAATATTATGTTTGGCGCAATTGGCCAAAAGCGGATCGGGATAATAAGCTCCGCTTTTTGTTTTAGAACCCATGGCGGAACAGGCAAGCGATGAGGAATAAACTGTCTCGACCAGATGAATCATCTCGACTAGCTTATCCTTAATATGAGGCGCATTCAATGTACCCTGGTACTGGGCGGCAAGCGCTGTCGCTCCGATAATGACATCGGATACTCCGCCTTTGCACCCGCCGTAATTCTGCCGGTGCAATGTGGCGAAACGCTCCACAAGAAGGCCGGTAAAATCTATTTCTCCGCACATGAAAACCCTCTCCCAGGGAACAAAAACATTTTCAAAAATGACCAGCGCTTCACCGCCGACAACACCATATTCAATATTGCCCGCGTCAATGCCTTTTTCAAATTTTCTTTCTTCATTGGTCTGCCTTCCGAAGATTAGAGTGATGCCCTGTGCATTCATAGGAATAGCCGCCGCGACGGCGTAGGCCTCATCCCCTTTTCCCATAGCCTGCGTCGGCATGATAATAATCTCATGGCTATTGATTGCTCCTGTCTGATGGGCTTTGGCCCCGCGAATTACGATACCGTCTTTTCCTTTTTCCACAACTCTTGTAAAAACATCGGGATCGTCCTGCTCATGCGGGCGTTTGGATCTATCCCCTTTCGGATCGGTCATTCCACCTGCTACCATCAAACTTTCGGACTGAATCATTTTCAGATATTCAGTGAAGCGCTGGAAATATTTAGTTCCGTGAGCTTCATCGATCTCGTAAGTTGTCATGTATAGCGCGTTCATGGCATCAAAACCGACACAGCGCTGATAACAGCTTCCCGTCTCATGTGAAATAAGCCTCAGCATTTGGACTTTTTTAATCAGGTCGTCAACGGATTGATGGATATGAGTGAAGCGGTTGATTTTTTTCCCTGTCAAATGGCTCGTGGCAGTAAGGAGGTCTTCGTGTTCCGGCATTAAGGCCAGCTCATAGGTTTTGGCCGCGGCGTTGATATGGGGGATGAAGGCCGGGTGGGTCGTGACATCTTCAACATGTTCTCCATTGTAATAAACATTCAATTTCTGATGCTTCAGACTTTGGATATAATCTTGCTTTGTTTTAATCATATAACATATTTTCACCCCTTCATATTTTGGACGGGTTCGCTTATTTAACTGATTTTTATGGCTCCAGATAGACCGTACCATTCATTTTGTAATTATATTCTGATTCTTTAAATGGAATATCCGGCATTGTGATTTATTTCCAGTCATTAATTTGATGAAAACGCGAGTTGAAACCGGCATCCGCAGGCAAGGCTTCATTATTTCAACTTTTTTATTTTTCTCGCGGCAATATCAGCCAGTTTCTCTTCCGGCGCATTTTCCAGATCGACCGACTTACCCGCCACAAGTATCCATTGACGGGCTAGATTTCTAATTTCCGGTTTTTCCACGCAAGCCGATGAACATCCGCAAACCATAATTCCTATATCCCATGGATTAGAGGATGACTCCGTGGTGAAGCTATATTCGGGGGGCAGAGCTTTCCCAATTTCGCAAACCAACTTTGCTCTATCGATGAGAGGGTTACAGCCGCCGCAATATTTTATGCCTATCAGCCTCATTACTATATTGTTCGACAAAAGGAATCTGATTAATCTTTAATCCCGGCGATCTCTTTGGCCAGTTTCTTTTTGTGATCGAGATTGCCCTGGCGCGCGATCATAATGCGTTGTGCCTGCGGTGAACCGGCACCGTGCATGGATTCCGTACGATAACCGACGGCGGCCGTGCCCAGCGTGATATTCTCCACCAACCTCAAAACCCGGCAACGATTCTCCGTAGGCACAGAATCGATTCCCTTGAAATATTTTTCGACTAATTTACCTATTTCCGGGTGACGCAAATCCTTTTCGGATGCCATCGTTACCATCAATCCGCCGGCAATATCTTCGGCCAACCGGGCAATTTCATAAGGCAGTCTGGTAACATTTTGTTTACAGACGTTGGCCAGCAGTAAATCAATCAGATAGGTGCCGGAAGCGGTCTTGTGACCTTGTGCCGAGCAAGCAATGCCGCAGGAGTATAGAGTTTCATTCAAATGCATCATCTCTACGAGTTTATCTTTGATATGGGAAGCCTTGGAAGCGCCGTTGTAGTCGGCGGCCAGAGCCGCCGCGCCGATGAGCACATCGCCGACACCGACCTTGCATCCGCCATAACTCTGGCGATGATAACCGGCGAACCGCTCCACCAGAAGTCCGCTGAATTCATATTCGCCGCACATAAACACGTTTTCCCAGGGAACGAATAAATTATCAAAAACCATAAGGGCTTCGTGACCACCGAATTGCCGGTTGCCTACATCGATTTCACCGCCTTCGAGCTTGCGCGTATCACATGATTGCCGTCCGTAAATATAGGATATGCCTTCCGCATCGGCAGGCGCGACGAAAGAAAGAGCATAGTCGGCATCGTCTTTGGTCATGGCTACCGTTGGCATAACCAAAATCCAATGAGAATTTATGGCTCCTGTCTGGTGAGCTTTAGCTCCCCGCACAACAATGCCGTCCTTCCTTTTTTCCACAACGTGGGTGTAGAGGTCCGGATCCGCCTGTTTACTGGGCGGCAGAGAACGGTCGCCTTTGGGATCGGTCATCGCGCCGTCCACGGTCAAATCTTGTTCCTGGACCATGTTAAGAAATTTAAGAAAACGCTCATGATATTTGGTACCCAATTTTTGATCCATTTCAAACGTTACGCTATCCACAGCATTGATGGCATCCATGCCCACACAGCGCTGAAAGCACGACGCTGTTTTTTGTCCCAGCAGCCTCTGCATTTTGACTTTTTTTACCAAATCATCTGTGCTTTGGTGCAGGTTACAGAACCGGTTAATTTTTTTCCCGGTCAAATGCGATTTTGCGGTCATCAGGTCTTCATACTCGGGATTATGAGCAAGAGCGTAAGTCATCTTTACGGAATTCATGGATGGTCTAATGATAGGATTATCAACCGGATTTTTCACCAGTTCACCCATCAAATAGACTGTAAACTTCATTTTGCGCAAACTCTCTTCATATTGTTCAGCAGTTTTCAGCGCCATTACTTAATGCCTCCTCACGTATCCGTATTAACAGGATTTTCAAATTGAACCAGCGTTACTTAGTTTAAGATAATACGATATTAACAAGATGATTCAATCGACGGTTCTAATTAGTTTAGGCATGAGAAGAAAAATTGTCAAATTAATTTCATTCGGAATTTATTACATCCGCAATTTATGAGCTTATTCGCCATCCGGCAAAGGACACAACTTAACAAAATCTGCCAGTTGTTTCTCGCTTAAACCCACACCCGGCTCTCCATCCAAGCGCTTGGAAACAGCGCCCTTCTCAAAGAAAAGAACGGTAGGAAAAACATCTACTGAATATTTATCTCCTACACTTTCCCGGTCATCTTGAATACGCAAAAAATGCCGCCGTTCTTCCTGAGCATACTGCTGAAATATAGGTAGAAACCTTCTACAAAAAGGGCACCAGGAAGCGTAAACAAGAGCGATTACCCTATCTTTTGTCTTCAAAATTTTGTTCAGATCATTTTCGTTATCTATTAGAACACATTTGTCATCTGAATTCATGAGTTTCTCCTTTTTATCCTTGCTGTAATATTTCCACGATTTTGTCGCACATATCAGCGCTTTTGGTATCTGCCGGAATGACGTCTATCTCGGCAGGAGTTGCGGCGCCCAACCCCAATTCAACGGCGCGGGCAATTTGTTCTTGTTCAAATATTTTCGTATTCATGATCCGGTCATTGCTGCCGAGGTATTTCAAAACGGCTACACCCACCGCGTCTATCGCCACACGATCCGTTGCCGCTAAAAAAACATTTCCCCGGGCCAGTTTTCCGGTGGCCGGGCCCTCGTCCACAAAAGCTTCAATCCCGTCCATGACCACCAACTGAGGATTAAAGGGCTGATTGATCTCGGCAATCATCTTGCGCTGATGAGGAGAGGTATGCAGTTCATGCATATAGGAATATCCGTTGCGTTCTGCAGGAACAACGCCGACATGAAGTTTCAAGGATAAAGTAAAGACTCCTCCGAATTGATGCGTTTTCAGACAGCCTGTGGAAACCAGGCATTCGGTCTCCAGAATAGGACGGGCAATGCGGAAGCCGTTTGCCCAATGGCTACCTTTCGGCTTAAATTCTACCCAGTCTTTTTCTTTTAAATCATCAAAATCAATAACCCGGACATCCAGCTTCTGCAGAACAGGCAAGACCCCTTTGAGTTCCATAACCTTCCTTGTCCGCGGCCAGCTTCTTTCTCCCACACTTATGGACTTGGCCCCCATAGCCCATAGCTCCTCCGCCAGCGCCGCCAGTGTATCATTGTGCGTGGAACCGGGCGTGGGATCGGCCGTATTGAAATTAGGTTTTATAAGAACGTGTTTCCCTTTTGCCGGATTAACATTCAGCGTTTTCAGGGAAGCACTGACTCCTTCTTTGCGATCTTCCGTCTTTGCCAAAGCTACCCGGCTTTTAGTATTAACCACCAGAAATACCCCTTATTGGAATTCAATATTTCTCGCACAATTTCCTGCATAAAATAATCTTATATAATAGCAAACTTTTTTGTTGCTTTTTTATCTCTTGAGCGGTGCCCCTTCGATAACGCGTGTTTGAAGCCTCCGCATACCCTGAAGCCAGCGGTCATAATCGGCGGTTTTCCGCTGCATGTATGTTTTTACTTCAGGATGGGGTAGAATCAGAAACTCTTCCCGTTGGAAACTTTCCATCACAGCATCGGTCAACTGTTCCGGCTCCATCAGTCCGTCAACTGCCGCCACGCCGCCGCCTTGTCGTGTCATTTCCGTCCGCACGGCTTGGGGACAAAGGAGGAACACTTTAATTCCCTGATCTCCATAAGTGATAGCGATATTTTCGGCAAAGCCCACTGCGGCGTGCTTGGTGACAGAATAGGGTAATGATCCAATCTGACTAAGCAAACCTGCTGCCGAAGCTGTAACCATGAAGGCGCCTCCTCCGCGTTTGATCATGCCGGGAAGGACAGCCCGCGCCGCGTAAACGTGGGCCAGGACATTGATCTCCCAGATGCGCTGCCAGTCTTCATTGCCAGCTTCTACACCTCCCAAGACTATTATTCCGGCGTTGGAACAGAAAAGATCAATTGATCCAAATTTCTTTTCAGTAAAACTGACCAGATTAATGATATCCTTTTCCTTGCGGACATCGCAGGTCATGGCAATCCCTTTTATTTCATCGGCGACGGTTTTTGCTCCCGTTTTGTTCACATCAGCCACTATGACCGCTTTGGCGCCTTCACGGGTAAAACGCCGGCATAAGCCCTGGCCTATTCCGTAAGCGCCGCCTGTCACAACAATAACCTTCCCTTTCACATCCATTATGTTCCCTCCACAGAAAATTTATGTTCAAAAAGTATTATATAAATTTATTCTTTGCACAATAAGGTTTACGGAAAAGATTTAGCTTACAAGGCGTGCTGCAAGATAATTATTTCCGGCTCTTGGGGGAGAGTCTCCTTTTTAATCACGACGCTGGATTCCTTCAGCACGCGAACATTGGCTTGATTTTTCGTAAAGTTCTCCACCGGTGTAATGGGAAAATTACATTTTTCGGTTTTGTAATGCATGGGCACAGTGACACCGGGTTTAATATCATTCATAATCTTTTGAGCCATAGCCGCATCGACCGTAAAAAATCCGCCGACAGGCAATAATAATATATCAACTTTACCTATTTTTTTGAGCAGTTCCGGGTCTAGAGAGTGCCCAATGTCTCCCATGTGAACTAAATTCAAACCATCGGCTGTAATTACAAATATCAAATTACTGCCTCCCTTTTTTCCGCCTAAAGAATCATGAAAACAGGGTATGGCTTTAATTTTAATGTCCTTGATTTCATGATCACCAGCCTTGCTGATATGATTATATTTCCCCTTTATATCCTTTGTATAATTATGGTCAGCATGATCGTGGCTTGTTAACACTATATCGGCTTGATCCTCGATTTTGCCATAGGACAAAGCGCCGCCAAACGATCCGGATTCATAAGGATCAATAATAATTCTTATCCCTTTTTCGGTAGTTATCTGAAATGCCGAATGTCCGTACCATTTTATTTTCATAGCTAAAACCCTCCTGCTTTTCTTAAAGATTTTAATTTTTATAAAAACTATATAATTCTACATTTAAAAGCTTCGTCCTATCCTTAAAGAAGAAATTTTTTAAATTATAAACGAAGAAATAAATTATTCAATTAATATTTTCAGCCGTGATCATGGCTATATATGGCAGTCTCGCCACTAACTTGCTTCTTTCAGGCAAACGTGCTAATTTCCCTTATAAGGGAAATGCAAAGGATATTTGTTAATGATTGAAGAAGTGAGGGACCGGCTCTACCGCATCGAAGTGCCCCTGCCCAACAGCCCATTGAAAGAACTCAATTCATATGTCATCAAGGCCGATGATCGCAACCTGATAATCGACACGGGATTTAACCGCAGTGTTTGTTTTGAGGCCATGCAGAAAGGGCTTTCCGCTCTCGATATCGATCTTTCCAAAACCGATTTTATGATAACTCACATGCATGCCGACCACACGGGACTGATTTCGCGGCTGGCTACGAAGACCAGCACCATTTACTTCAGCAGAATAGATGCCAGGGTCTTCGATAAGGACAACAACTGGCAGGCTCTGATAGATTACGCCGTAATTAACGGTTTCCCTGCCGACGAGCTTATGAAGGTTTTGCACAATCATCCCGGCTACAAGTACAGCCCTAAGACAATTCCCGATTTTCACCTCATTGACGACGGCAATATTATTGAGATGGGTGACTATAACCTCAAGTGCATATCAACGCCAGGACATACCGAGGGGCACATTTGCCTTTACGATGAAGATAAACGCATTTTGTTTTCCGGTGACCATATTCTCTTCGATATAACGCCCCATATCGAATCATGGGCATATCAGATAAACTCCCTTAAAAACTATATGGACAGTTTGGATAAGGTTTACAACCTGCCGGTTAACATTGTTCTTCCCGGGCACCGCAATTTCTTTACTGATCTTACGGGAAGGATAGACGAATTAAAAGAACATCACCAGCTTCGTGCCGACGAAGTCCTTGATGTTGTGGAATCAAAGACAAAAAACGCCTATGAAATAGCCGCAGAAATGACCTGGGATATTGATTGCGAAAGCTGGGCTGATTTCCCCATCGCCCAGAAGTGGTTTGCCACCGGCGAGGCCATCGCCCATCTGCGTTACTTAGAGAGCGAAGGACGGATTAAAAGAAACACCGAAAGCGAGATTGTAACCTTTTCCGCCTCCAGTAACTAAAGTTATCACTGACAAAAAACTCAAGCGAAAAAATTCTCCGCATTAATATTGCTGTCTTCCCTTACAACTTTATTGGTAAGAGTTTCGATCTTTTCAATATGAAGAACAAACTCACGCCTCACAAATGGCGAAAATCCTATGAGGAAATTATTTACAAAAAATACTAGAAGCATAAAAAGGATATGACTGCTGGCTAAAAATCTCATTGCCTGATGTCCTTTGTACTCACAGAGGTCCAATCATTGGTTCACTGCCGCTGGGATCAAGTCATGAAATACCGCTTTTTCTCAATACCCGAGAGTGCTTTACTTACTGTCGTATAGTGAATATCCAAGTGCTCTGCAATCTCTTTATTTCTTATATTTCAAGACTTTACCCCATTTTGTTTTGCTCTCCAGGCTCAAATGTCAGATAAAATTTAAATTTGATTTGTTTTTCTCTTCATGTTACAAATATTCTACTCTGTCATACCGAATGTTATGGGGTAGCTAATGGGACTTTTAAAAATATTGAGAAGGTTATTTAGGCCACGGATGCATCGTCGCTTTTTTGCTGATAAAGGAGTATTTGTTGTAGTCGAACCCTATACCGCCGAAGAAAGAAAAGTGCAGATGCTGGATATTAGTGAGGGCGGTTGCGCTTTTATCTATAACGGTTCCAAGGAAGAGCTGGAAAAAATAGGGCTTCTCAGCCTTCAGTCCAAAGATATTCCCTATCTTGAACGTATAGATTTCGTTACCAAATCGGACAATATTCTTCCCGATTCCAATGATAAAGAAGAACAGCTCCGAAGAAGAAGTGTTGAGTTTAAATGGCTGGGTGTTTTCGACCGGAAAAAGCTCAAGGAGTTTATCAAACGGAATGTCATTGGCCGTGCCTCATAATCTTTTCCAATTTGTTTTCCGGAAACAAAGCGAAAATTTTTTATATCGAACATTATATTTTTTCGGAGAATTATAGGTTTCTGCCGCAAGATTGAATTGTTTTTGCAATTTAATATTTTTCATAATGTTTTTTAGGGGCGAGGATCTTCCTGACAATCAGGTTTCCGAGACTAAATATTATTTACCTATTACCTTGAAAAGGCTAACCGTTGACACAATAAGGGCGATTGAACTCAATACAATAGCAAAGAAAGAAATCCTCAAGTCCATCCGCCTTTTCACAATCTCTTCCGATTCGTAAGCTACCAGGGTTTTTCTTAGGACTAAACTGACGAGCACCTTCTTGAGCTCTAGCGAGTATTCTGAATCCTCTGTTGTTTTGATAGCAAAACGCAAGTTTTCAATTTCATTTTCAAGTAACACTCTGAGGCGTGATTCAACTTTTTGACGTTCTTTTTCCCATGCCCGGCTAAAAAACTCGATGAACATTAAATCTCTCCTGATTCAGACATATCATCGCTTGTGTTAGGTAATTAAATCTGTCCCTTGACGGTCACTTTTTTTCAATTTGAAATTAACAAAACACAAAACCTGATAAATAGGGAAAAGCTTTTCTGTAAATACGGGCAAGGCATTCAATTCGTCTTTACATTTTGGAACGACTTCGAACTTGAATACCTCGTGGATTTTTGGTAAGTCTTTGACCAAATCATGCGCCAGTTGAGCTGAGGTCTGTTGTATTGTTTTATATATTTTATCCTTGTTCCAAAATTTCTTAACTTCGACATTATGTATAGTACAAAACTCCGTCATTTGCGCTTTAGTGATGAATTCCATCTGAGGTTCTGGAATAGCTAACGTCTCTCTAGCTCCTTTCATTAAACCGCTACTATATAGCTCGTCTGCAACTTGATCCGCGTTTATTCCAATATTTCTCTGAGAATAGGTTGAGCAATCGGTTAAATTGCCAGATACCTTTCTTATGGCGCTGCATAGAACAACTCTTGCCCCAATAGATAAATTTAGAAATCGAGTCCTTGTCTGATTAAGAGGTGAACTCAGTTCCTGTTTTTCAATTTCTTTAAACAAAGGATATTCTTGCCAATAAGGAATGTCGTCTTTCCGCATCTCTCTAATGAATGAATTTGCAGATTGAACCAATTTGGGAAACTCCGACGTGAGCATATGGTTATATCCAGCCATTGCCGTTGCAAAGATGGAATTGACATTTCCTTTTTCAGTTATCCAGAACTCCCTCCCACCTCCATCTTTACAGGCTAAAATCCAAAGGGATTTTATGTCCCAACAGGCCGACGTGTCCGAATATTGTATGTACTTGTTGAAATCAATCCCATTAACTTCCTTAACCAGCCCATCTGTCCACGAATATCCACTATATTTGTCTGCACCTACTCCTAAGCCGACACCCGGATTTGCCTCGATAATGTTCCGCATGAGCATTAGTATAGATTTCTCGTCTCCTCTTTTCAATTGGACTTTAATAAAATCGGAATAGTCGGCAGCGGGCACTCGAGACATAGGCGAATAGGTCTTGCTCAAAAATGGATATTGAGGATGTCCAATGTCTCTAACTTTATTCTCTAACTGTCCAAATGCATCTGTCTTGTTTGGAATTGACATCTTGCACGACCTCGCTTTACAACCACGATATTTACCAGTCTGCGTGCACCCTGCTGGTCAGATTTTGGAAAGGGGGCAGGTTTTGAAAATTATCATTTCTATGTTCCAAACTTTATGCTTGACAATAACGGTACTCTTCAGAAATTCCCAGCATCATTAAATTAAGTCCTGGCCTAAATATTTTATATAGGTGGTGTCTATTCTCTTTATAACGTCTTCCGCTTTCGTACTAAAATCCGCCATATTGAAATAAATTATTTGATCATCATTTTGGACAAAACCGACATAGTGTCGCTCAATGCCTTCCTCCACCATAACTAAAGGACGCTGACCGAAAGCCAACGCAGCACCCTTTTCTTCTATCAACCAGCTATTGGTCGTAAAGTTGCCGCCTTGCAGTTCATGTTGTTTTGTCAGTATCGCTATAAAGAAGCCGCAATTTTTAATCTTGGCCAGAATATCCGCGGAAATTTTCCCCAAATCATTCTTTTTCCCTTCCGCCCAAAGATATTTATGCCTTTCAATAGTCTTTTTCAGTATAATAACAAGATCATCGTCAGCAAATTTATACGCTAAAAAAATATGTTGATTCTTCGCGTAGTTGGATTCAACTCCTGAAACCTTTACCCCTTCTTTGCTATCCAGTGTAGCCTTTTCTCTTTCTTTTATCGTGTGTAATAAAAGAGAATAATATGGCTGAGTGGTGTCGGAGCTTAAATGAATTTTAGCCAGCTTTACATCGTCTAAAGGTATAGCGTTGACTTCGGATAAATCCCCCGTCTTTAATGCCTGGGCAAATTTAGTCATTATCGTCAGATATTTTTCAGGAATAGACATTATAAAGATTCTCCTCTGATGGTTAGCTCAATTATTGGTTGATTAATGAGCATTTTACCATTTCCATCCGCAATCGGCAACAATCCTGATAACGGACAAAAACGCACTATTTTCAACGGGCTGTTATTATTTTTATATTTGCCAATTTTTTTATTTAAAGTTATCGGTATCAACCCATTCGTTTTTGAGCAGTAAGCCTTTCTGCGCTTTTATGGGTTATTCATTGTATCGGTTTCATCTGTCTTTGCATACAAAATATTATACTTCCCCCGATAACTTCTTTTTCAGTATCTTTCCCGCATAGAGTTTCAATACCTTAAGCCAGGATTAGGAAATGTATTAATTTTTGCTATCAAATAAAGGAGTGGGGAGAGAATAAGGAGCGTCTACGCGACCGGACGACCCTTTTAATAGATGAATCCTGGCCATAAACAACCTCTTATTAGTTGGTCTTAGGAATTTACAAGCTGACAGGCTTTTCTGTTAGCATAAGCTCTTAATTTGTCAAGGAAATTGTTCCCTGCAACCCTCACTTTTCTCAGATGTTGTTAGTTTAATTTTCTTGACTCATGCGCGCATCATTCAATATAGTCGGCACAAGAAAACTTACCCATTTCCTTTTGTAAATGAGACGCATGGTGAACACAATGAATCAGACAAGCAAATTGAATGTTGCTAAAGGTGTTGAACTTTTTGTGTCGAAAAATCTTGTGAAAAACCCGAAAGCGGCAGCGATTATTGTCCATGGAATATGCGAACATGCCGGGCGCTATGACTATGTGGTCTCGCGGCTTAACGATTTCGGCTATTCAGTCTATCGCTTCGATAACCGCGGCCACGGCCGATCCGGAGGGGAGCGGGGATATATCGCTGACTACCAAATCTTCATTGATGATGCCCAGAAGATTGTGGGCATAGCAGAAGAAGAAAATCCCGGAATACCTTTATTTATGTTGGGACACAGCATGGGTGGATTCATTACCGCCTCTTGCGGCGTGAAGTATCCCGATAGGCTTGCGGGGCAAATACTCTCGGAAGCGGCGGTCACTGTTCAGCCTATTTTTAAAGATATGGCACCTTTTGATTATAACACGACGCCGCTTGCGCCCATCCCTAATACGCTCAGCGATATCATTTGCCGCGATCCGCAAGTCGTAAGAGACTACAAGGAAGATCCTCTCGTGATCAAAGAGTTCACGACCAAACTCAGGGGCGAGGTATTTATCAGGGGAGCAAAACACCTAATGAACAGCATGAGCACTTACAAATACCCTTGTCTGATTCTCCACGGCGGAGGAGATCAGATCGTCACCCCCTATTCGTCTAAGTACTTCTATGACCACATTTCATCAACAGATAAACAGCTTAAAATCTACGAAGGCCTCTACCATGAAATTCTCAATGAGCCGGAAAAGGACACCATCATCGAAGATATCCGCCTCTGGATCGAAGCCCGAAGATGATAGGGAATAAGCGAATTTTAATTTTCTTGACACGCAACTGCCTTCTTCAATATAGTTAATTCACTATAATAATTTCTTATATAAAATCCATTTCCCCACAGGAACAGGCTCTTTCGGAGTTACAGATTTTTTTATAAAATCGCCAAATCTGGGACATATTTAATTCTTCCGGATAATAGAAGATGAAAGATAAATATCGCCAACACAAAAATATAAAAAAGAAACCAAAAGCCAGCGAAAATATCTGGGCACGGGAAGTTTTTAGTAACGGCCAGCAGTCCCTGCAAAGTATTATTGGAAGCTCTCCCATTCCTGCGTTTATAATCGGGAAGGACCATCTGGTCATCTACTGGAATAAAGCTCTGGAAGAACTCAGTGGAATCAAGGCCGAAGAGGTGGTAGGCACCGGACAGCAATGGCGGGCATTTTATAACACGGAGAGGCCCTGCATGGCCGACTTGCTCGTCGATGAATTCCAAAAAGAGATTACCCATTGGTATACAGGTAAATTCATCAAATCAAAATTGATCGACGGCGCGTACGAGGCGACAGATTTCTTTCCGGAACTCGGAAAAAGAGGACGATGGCTGCGCTTTACCGCCGCCATTATCCGAAACTCCAAAGGCAACGTTGTTGGAGCAATCGAAACGCTGGAAAACATAACACAGGCAAAACGGGCGGAAACGGCGTTATTGAAAGCCCATGAAGAACTGGAATCCAAAGTCAAGGAACGCACCCATGAATTGGCTAAAACCAACAAAGCTTTGAAAGAAACCACGGATCATCTGTCGCTCATCCTGGAGTTTCTTCCTATTGTTTCCTATACCTGTAACGCCGATGAAAATTTAACAACCACTTTTGTCAGCAACAGCATTAAAGAGATTACCGGATATACCCCTGCTCAATTCAGGGGAAACCCGACCTTCTGGCAGGATCATATCCATCCTGACGATCAAAAAGAGATGCTTTCCCAGTTGAAATCGGCCACGCGCAAAGGAACTTACCAGTTTGAGTATCGTTTTCAGGCGGCCGACGGCTCTTATCGATGGTTCTCCGACCATCGCCGACTGATTAGGCCGAGCACTCGCTCCCGAAGTTATATAGTTGGCGCTTGGCAGGATATAACGGAAGACAGGAGAATCCGCCAGGAGGGGGAACTCCGCCTGCAACAGATGATCCAATCCCATAAATTAAAGGCACTGGGTGAAGTTGTAACAGGAGTCGCCCACGAAATCAATAACCCGGTAAGTTTCATCGCCAATAATATTCCGCTTTTGGAGGAAATGTGGACTGCTGTCGAACCGATCCTCGCCAGTGACGGAGCATCCCATCCGGACTGGGGTGATAAGGGCATCAGTTATGTGGAAGTCTGCACAAATATGAAAGAAATTATTGAGGAGTTTAAAATTGCCTCGCAGAGAATCAAGCGCGTTATTGCGGGACTAAAGGAATTTTCCAGAGCGGACGAAACAGTTCAAATGAAGCCCTTTCAAATTGAGGAAGTCATTCAGGGTGTTATGATCATTGTAGGCGCCCAGGTTCGAAAAACGGTTCCCCGCATCGACCGTTACATCGACAACAATCTACCGCCCATTCAGGGACATTTTCAAAAAATTGAGCAGGTCATCGCTAACCTGCTGATTAACGCGCATCAATCCATTACGCCCGACAGAAAAGGAAAAATAATCATCACTGCACGAAATATTGAAAGACTCAAAGCAATTCTGATCGAAATTGAAGACAACGGTATCGGCATGGAAAGCGAGGTGTTGGACCATATCTTTGAACCTTTCTTTACGACTAGAAGAGACAGGGAGGGAACCGGACTTGGTCTTTCTATCTCGTACGGCCTGGTCAAAGAGCACCGAGGAATAATAGGAGTTCTTTCACGTCCCGGTCTGGGCAGCAGGTTTTCCATCTATCTGCCCCTGGATACTAAAGGACAGATTGACATCCGCCCCGCCATACTTTGCTGTGATAGTGATGCCGCTTACCTCAATGAAATCAAAGTGGGTTTTGTTGATGTTATTGATTGGTGTTGCGGTTCTAATGATACACCTGAAGATGTTATCGCCTATCTGGAAGAGCATCCGGAGGTGGATATTTTTATCTCGGAGATCAAACTGCCGGCAATGAACGGATGGGAGCTATTGAAAAAAGTCAAGGAACGTTTCCCGCTTCTGCCCACAATTCTTTATTCCTCCGATCCCCTGGCTTCGCAACAGGAAGGAAGGATAGCCAGCAAGCCGGATTATCTTCTTAAAAAACCTTTTAGTATGTTGCAATTGCAAAATATAATTCGCGAAGTCGGAAGGCAGAGATTATGAGAATTCTGATTGTCGATGATGAAGAAGTCGCCCTGAATTCAGTGAAACGTCTGCTCAAATGGCGGGGTATCAGGAGCGTGGACATCTGTGATAACGGCAGGGATGCTATTGAGAGAATTAGAGAAACGGATTTCGATATAGTGCTTCTCGATCTGCTCATGCCCGAAGTCGATGGTTTGCAGGTTCTTGAATCTACAAGACCTTACCGTCCCCATACCGAATTCGTCATCCTCACGGCCATTGATGACATTCCCACTACGGTAAAGGCAATTCGCCTGGGCGCCTATGATTATCTGGTCAAACCGGTAGATAACGATCTCCTTTTTCTGGCCATTAAAAGGGCCTATGAACATAGGGGACTGCTCATCGGTTTATCGGTAACGGCAGATGACGATAAGAGGGAAGTTCCGGATGCCTTTTCTGAGACTATTACCCAGTCTCCCCGAATGCGCTCCCTCTTATCCTACGCCCAGGTTATGGCCGGAAGCGGGAATCCTATAATGATCACCGGAGAATCGGGAACCGGCAAGGAACTGGTTGCCAAGGGTATTCACCGGGCGGGGCCAATGCCCAAAGGTCCATTTATTGCCGTTAACGTCAGCGCTATTCCGGCCACTATGTTTGAGAGCCAATTTTTTGGTCATGCCAAAGGAGCTTTCACCGGCGCGGAGACGCCGCACCGAGGCTATTTCGAACAGGCCGACGGCGGGACTCTGTTTCTCGACGAAATCGGGGAATTGCCGATCGCCCTGCAGGCAAAACTGCTCCGTGTGCTGGAGGAAAAATCTTTCTATCCTTTAGGAGCAACAAAACCGATCTGGGTGGATGTCAGAGTTATATCCGCTTCCAACAGGAACATCGATCATGCCTGCCAGGAAGGTAATTTTAGGCTGGATTTGCTCTACCGTTTGAAATCAGCGCATATCCATTTGCCTCCTTTAAGAGAAAGACCAAGTGACATTCCCTTGCTTGCGTCCCATTTCCTCCGCAAGGCTTGTCATAGTTATAAAAAGGAAGTCATCGGTTTTAGCCCCGAAGCCATGGATTTATTAACCGGCAGAGATTACCCCGGCAATGTTCGTGAGTTATCTCAAATCATCGAAAACGCCGTCCTCTTGGCCGACTCCAATCTTATTCTCCCTCATCATCTGGGCATGACATCAACGATACAATCACCCTTTGCGCGCCACTTATCCACCTTGAAGGAAAACGATGAAGCGCATCTGGTTTATGTTTTGACCAATGCTAATGGGGATCGCAGTAAGGTCGCACAAATTCTGGGAATAACTGTCAGGCAACTTCAGAGGAAAATTGCCGCCATGAAAAAAAATCCCCGGTGGGAATCAATCCTGCGCGACATTTAGGTCATCCGGGGTGACAAAAAAGTCTCTATTGGTAAGCTCCTGTATTTAAAAACCATTGTTGTTTTCCAATGTCTGTAAATCTCCCCGTACGACTTTCCCGGCGACGTTTATTTCGCATTTGCCGTCCCTCACCTTACATTTCATAGTTAATCAATAGCATTGCGTAAAAATAAAAAAAATTAACTTACCTGCAAAGACGGAAAGCCATAACACCTTAAAATAAAGGGATTCCATCTTTAGCGGACATGACAGATAGAAATAAATTCAGGCTTTATTAAGAGGCAACTAGACATCAAAATATAAAAAGAATTTTCTATGGCATAGCCGTTGCTCTTACCTTATTATTCAAGGAAAAGAACGACTATGAAAGCATTTGTCACAAAACTTGTTGATTTGACTCAAAAGAATGCCGAAACAATTGCCAAACAATGGGCCAAGGACGTAAAAACTAACGCCAGAACTTATACCTATCATGACTCATCAGAAGACAAAATTATTCTTCAAGCCAAAGATTTTTACCGTAATTTTCAAATGATGTTTTTTCACGAAGCGCCATTTGAACAGGCCGAAGAAATTTTCGAAAAGTACGCGGAGGAAAGATACAGGGAGGGAATTCCCCTCCATGAGGCTGTTTATGCCCTGATTCTGATGAGGAGGCACATGTGGTTATACGCGGAGTTTCAATCCATGTTTAATACAGAGGTAGAACACCCGCAGGCGGTGGAAAGCCTTAGCCGGACAATCCTTATGTTCGACTACATTATGTATGTCATTGCCAGAAAATACTGGAAAATAATGAAACTGGAATGGCTGGCGAAAAAAAATACGCAGTGATTGACAAGATGGATTCAATCAAGTGAGGATTTTTTATCATAATGACTCTATGCAAGGAGGGATGAAGGAATGCAAGCTTATGCCGCAAAACTTATTGACCTTATAGAAAGCAAGGCCGAAAATATTTCCAAGCAATGGGCCAAGGACGTGATGACGCATAGCAGAACACCCTCGTATCACTCTCTGCCGAAAGACATGGTGATTGAACAGGGCATCAATTTTTACAGGCTTTTTCGTCAAATGTCTTTAGCTGAAATCCCTTATGAAGAGGCCAAGACATTTTCCTGGAAGTATGCCCAAGAGTTCTACAGTGAAAAGATACCTCTCCATGAAGCTTTATATGCTCTGATCCTGATGAGGCGAAATCTTTGGCTATACGCGGAGTTTCAGGGAACTTTTTTTACAGCATTGGAAAAACAGCAGGCGGTGGAAAGTCTGAATCGGACGATCCTTATGTTTGATTACGTGTCCTATCAGGTCACAGAGAAATACCAGGAGCTTGCCATTGGTGATGTTGAGAAAAAGCTTGGCGCCATCAAAACACTGATGATGAAGGGACATATTGGCGGCAAAAAAGGTGTTTATAAAGCCGGACTAATAGGTATCTTTCTTCTGGTCGCCTGTATTCTCACCTATTATAACCAGGCAACCCTCAAAACAGAAGGGCTTTTCACTCATCTCTTCTATATTCCAATTATTCTGGCCTCGATCTGGTGGGGTAAAAAAGGCGTTTTTGTCGCTGTTTTTCTCGGTGCTCTGATTTTAACTGGTCATTTACTTTTCCTAAAAGGAATGCCCATTTCAGGTGATGTTGTCCGAACTATTATGTTTGTTGTAATAGGTGGTGTAGTAGGCTGGCTGATGGAAGGCATTAAAAAAGTGGAAGAGCTGTATTAAGAACATTACAGTATAAATTCGATAGGAAGAGGAGAGGAACGTGGAAAGTGAGCAAATCAATCAAGGAAAAGTTTTGTCCGTTCGCAGCAGTGTCGTTGATGTCCGCTTTCCTACGGCGCCTTCGATTCGCAATGTTCTTAAGGCGGGTGATAAGCAACAGGTGATCATCGAGGTTTTTACCCAACTCGACAATAATACTGTCCGGGGTGTTGCCCTGACGCCTACCCAAGGGCTCGCCAGAGGATCAACGGTCATCGATACGGGAAAACCCTTCGAGGTTCCAGTGGGCAAGGAACTATTAGGAAGAGTTTTCAATGTCTTCGGAGAAACAATTGATAAAAAAACAAAGATCGAAGGGGCCGAATTGCGTTCCATTCATCGGGAGCCGATTCCCCTGCGGGATCAATCTACCGTATCGGAGATTTTTGAAACGGGGATCAAGGCCATTGATGTTCTGGCGCCGCTGGAAAGAGGAGGCAAAGCAGGCCTTTTCGGTGGAGCGGGTGTCGGCAAAACAGTGCTCATTACAGAAATGATCCACAATACAGTAAGTGGCCATGAGGGGATGAGTATCTTCTGTGGTATCGGCGAGCGCTGCCGCGAAGGTGAGGAACTCTACCGTGAAATGGAGGAAAGCGGGGTTCTGGGCAATACGGTAATGGTTTTCGGTCAGATGAATGAACCACCGGGAGCGAGATTCCGTGTTGGACACGCCGCTCTGACGATGGCCGAGTATTTTCGAGATGACTCCAAACAGGATGTTCTGCTCATGATTGATAACATCTTCCGCTTCATCCAGGCCGGCATGGAAGTATCCGGTCTTTTAGGACAGCTCCCGTCACGTCTGGGTTACCAGCCGACTCTGGCCACGGAACTGGCCGAACTCGAAGAGCGGATCTGTAACACAAAAACCGGTGCCATTACATCTATTCAGGCCGTCTATGTGCCGGCGGATGATTTTACCGATCCTTCGGCGGTCCATACTTTCGGCCATCTCTCGGCGACGATCGCCCTCTCGCGCAAGCGGGCGAGTGAAGGACTTTATCCGGCCATTGACCTTCTTCAGTCCAGTTCGAAGATGATGATGCCGAATATCGCCGGTGAGCGCCATTACAAAATTGCCCAGGAAATTCGCAAGACGCTGGCTGTTTATGAAGACCTCAAAGATATTATCGCCATGCTTGGTATTTCCGAACTTTCCCGCGAGGATCAACGAATTGTACACAGGGCGCGCAGGCTGGAGAGATTTTTTACACAGCCGTTTTTTGTCACTGAACAATTTACCGGCACGTCCGGAAAGATGGTCTCCCGTGAAGATACGCTGAATGGCTGCGAGAGGATACTCAATGATGAGTTTGCTGAATATCCCGAGAGGGCTCTTTACATGATCGGACCAATAGAAGAGGCAAAGATTGATAATGTTGCTTAAAATCTTATTGCCGGCGGAAGTATTGATGAAGCAGGAAGTGAAGAAAATCGTCGCGGAAGCGGAGAACGGGTCATTCTGTCTGATGCCGAACCACATTGATTTTGTAGCTACACTGGCTCCTGGTATTTTTACTTATGAACCGGTCGGCGGCGGTCAGGAATTGTTGGCAATGGACGTGGGGACGCTGGTAAAAAAAGGTTCGGATGTTCTGGTTTCCACGCGCAACGCTGTGCGCGCAACGGACTTGGGAAAATTGAAGCAGGTTGTTGTGGAACAATATGACATTTTAGATGAGCGTGAAAAGTTGGTTCGTTCCGCTTCAGCTAAACTGGAGGCAAGTCTTATCAGACGTTTTGTAGAATTAAAGTAGCTGTGCGTTAAAAAGCCCAGCTGCTGCGTTACGCGGCGCCCTATCTCGTTGCGGCGTATAACCTGAAGGTCACGGGTAAAAAATACGCCTCACTTCGTAGGGCTTGCAAGCTTTGCATCTGAGCTTTTTAATGCACAGCAGGGAAGATGAAAAAAGTAGGGAGTAAAAAACATGGTTGAAATAAGACGAACATCCAATTCTCGCCGCCGGAAGATAGCCGATCATTTCACTGAACAGGTGGCCAGAAAAGAAGCTTTGCGGCTAAAGGGCCTCCGGCATAAAGACGAGACGGTCTGGTTCGGGCTGGGCATGTTCGGAATTGTTGGTTGGGCCGTGGCCATTCCCACGTTGATTGGCATCGCCCTTGGTCTATGGATCGACCGAACCTGGCCGAGCCGTTATTCCTGGGTGCTGATGTTTCTCATTATCGGTTTGGTGATCGGCTGTATCAATGCGGCTTACTGGGTCAGAAGAGTCCGCAGCAAGATTATTGAAGAAGATGATTATGATGACTAATGAATTAAACATTGTGAGTGCTACCTTTCTTACCGGAGCTTTTGCGGCCGGGCTTGTTCTGGGAGCGTTTTATTTTATCGCGCTGTGGCATACGGTGCAGCGTTTGCCGTACGCGCCGCGTCCCGCGCGCCTGATACTGATCAGCTTTGTTGTACGTATGGCGGTCATTCTGACAGCATTTTACTTTTTAATGGACGGACACTGGGAGCGCTTGGCGGTGGCGATGATCGGTTTTATGGTCATGAAGAAGGTCCTCACATACCACCTGAGTCATCAGAAAGCGGTTTAGACGAAACGTAAGAGGCTCGCGCGTCAAAAAGATGTTTAGCCGGTAAAGGAGTATATATGGAAGTCGTTTCTTTAAATCAAATCAGCCCTGATCAGGTTATCATCTGGAGTTGGGGATTTATTACCCTCAACGTGACAATCCTTTATACATGGCTGGTAATGGCGATTCTTGTCGTTGGTTCCTGGCTGGTGACACGCAATCTTTCCTCCGGAATGAATGTTTCCCGCTGGCAGCATTTTCTGGAAGTGATTATTTCCATCATCAGAAGTGAGATAAGGGAGATGACGAAAAAAGGTGCTGATAACTATATCCCTCTAATCGGGACGCTTTTTCTTTTCATCTGTGTATCCAATGTGCTGGTGATTGTGCCAGGATTCGTCGCACCGACATCATCCATCACCACGACAGCGGCGCTGGCGACGTGCGTTTTTATCGCTGTTCCCTTCTACGGCATATCGCGTAACGGCGTTCTTCATTATCTGAAGGAATATTTTCAACCAACTTTTATCTTTTTCCCGTTCCATGTTATGGGGGAACTCTCGCGAACGCTCGCTCTGACAGTACGTCTTTTCGGCAACATTATGAGTCATGAAAAGGTGATAGGGATTCTGCTGGCCGTTACGCCCCTCTTGTTCCCCGTCATCATGCAGATACTGGGGCTTTTGATCGGCGTGATTCAGGCATATATTTTCGCTATTCTTTCCATGGTCTATATAGCCTCCGCGCTCAGCGCCGAGGATGATTATCGTACAGAAGTAAAGGAAGAAGGCTCTCCAGCCTGATAAAATTGAATTAAAGGAGGAGTATTTATTATGGACAGTGTAAGTCTCGTCGCGATGGCCTCAATTATCGGTGCGGGTTTGGCAATGGGGATAGGTTCAATTGGACCTGGCCTGGGTATGGGACAGGCCATCGCCCAGGCTCTGTCTGCCATCGCTCAGCAACCGGATGAAAGGAACTCTCTAACAAGGACGCTTTTTGTCGGATTGGCCATGATCGAATCCATTGCCATCTACTGCTTTGTTATTTCCATGATTCTGATTTTCGCCAATCCCTTCTGGGGTTACATTATAAAGGTAAAGGCAGGGGGATGATCCATGCATATCGACTGGTTTGTTTTGTTTTGCCAAATCTTTAATTTCCTGTTGCTTATGTATTTGCTGAAACGTTTTCTGTATGGGCGGATCATCAAAGCGATGGATGACAGGGAAGCCAAGATTTCCGCGCGCTTTGCCGAGGCCGAAGAACTGAAAATCGAGGCCAATGAAGCAGCCGAACTGTATGACAAGCGCAACCAGTTACTCAATGAGAAGAAAGAACAGATGCTCAATGAGGCGACGATGGCGGCCGACGCCAAGCGCAAGGAACTGATGGAAAAAGTGCGCGTCGAAGTCGATCAAGTTAAAACACGCTGGCAGGATATGCTGCTTCGGGAAAAGGACGCTTTTTTTTACGATCTGCGGCAACGGGCGGCCAAACAATTATATGCCACGGCGCGCAAGGCCCTGAGAGATCTGGCAGACACCGATCTGGAGGAACGGATTGTCGATGAATTCCTCCGGCGCATCAAAACGCTTGATGAGGGAAAAAGCACTCAGATCCGCAAAGCGATCAGCGGAGTCGGCAATAAGGTGACCATTCAGAGTGCTTTCGGCATTTCCGTTTCGAGGCAGACACAAATTGAGGAAACCTTGAAAAAGCAGATCACCAACGGTTTTACTGTCCGTTATCTACAGCAGCCGGATATTGTGTCAGGCATCGAATTGCAGGTGAATGGACATAAGATCGCCTGGAGTCTCAATGAATACCTGGAGACACTTGTGGAAAATCTGACCGAAACGCTCCAGAAAGAGGCGCATAGCGGATAGAAGGAATATTGAGGGAGGAATGGAATGAACGAACAGGAAAGCCCAACAGGAAATCGGGAATTAAAAACATTTCTCGACGATACTTTTTCGACTATGGATAAGGTTTTAGATGAGCAGAAACCTGAACTGCGGCAATACGAAATTGGTACGGTCAATTTTGTGGGCCGGGATATTGCCAGAGTCGGCGGCCTGCCGCACATCCGCGCGGAGGAACTGGTTCGCTTTGCTGGAAACTATATGGGGTTGGTGTTTAATATTGATCCGGAGGAAATCGGTGTGATTCTTCTTGATCCCAGTGAACACCTTCAGGTGGGCACCGAAGTCCATCGCACTAAGCGCGTACTCGACGTTCCCGTCGGGGAAGGACTTCTTGGCCGCGTAGTTGATCCCATGGGACGTCCACTGGACGGTCAGGGAGAAATAACTTCAGTTATGCGTCTGCCTGCGGAGAGACCGGCGCCGGCGGTTATGGATCGCGCTCCGGTTACTGTGCCGCTGCAAACCGGAATCAAAGTCATTGACGCGCTTATTCCCATTGGCCGGGGTCAGCGGGAACTCATCTTAGGTGACCGTCAAACGGGAAAAACAGCTATTGCCGTCGATACAATCATCAACCAGAAGGATACAGGAATCATTTCTATTTATTGCGCGGTCGGCAAAAAAAGCTCCGACGTGGCCAAAGTTATAGCCGATTTGCGTGATCACGGCGTCATGGGATCATGCATCGTCGTCGTGGCCACAGGTGAAGATACCCCCGGCCTGCAGTTTGTCGCTCCCTATGCGGCAACAACGATGGGAGAGTATTTCGTGGAGCAGGGCCGGGACGTCCTGATTATCTATGATGATCTAACTTCTCATGCCCGTGCTTACCGAGAAGTCTCGCTGTTGCTCAGGCGTCCTCCGGGTCGCGAAGCCTTCCCCGGCGACATCTTTTATATCCATTCCCGATTGCTGGAGCGGTCGACTCACATGCGTCCCGAGTTGGGTGGAGGGTCGTTAACATCCCTGCCTATTACAGAGACCGAGGCTCAGGACATGTCATCCTATATTCCCACGAACCTGATTTCCATTACGGACGGACAGATATATCTTTCTCCGGTTCTTTTCAACAAGGGGATATTACCGGCCGTCGATGTGGGAAAGTCCGTTTCCCGCGTGGGTGGAAAAACGCAATTGCCGGCCTATCGTTCCGTGGCCGGTGATCTGCGTCTTTCCTATTCTCAATTTGAGGAACTGGAATCGTTCTCGCGTTTCGGGACGCGTCTCGACGAGAGTACCCGCAGGGTTCTGGAGCGTGGGTGGCGAGTCCGGGAAATCCTGAAACAGGGTCAATATAAGCCCCTGCGCGCCTCCGAGCAGATTGCCTCTCTCATTTCCGTGACGGGAGGAGCTCTGGACAATGTCCCGACGGAGAAGGTGCGGGAGGTGGAGGGCCATGTCCTCCGTGCGGTGAATGAGCAATTGCCGGAACTGTGCGGGCGGATTGAATCGGGAGCTAAACTGGAAATTACCGATCGGGACAGCATTCTGAACAAGGTCAAAGTTGCGGTCGCGCCCTTTGAAATCGTAGAGGAAACAAATGCAGACTACTGAGTCCCTGAAGAGAAGGTTGAAGAGTGCCGGTGATCTCCTTTCCGTCGTCAAGACGATGAAGGCTCTGGCGGCAGTGAGTATCCGTCAGTATCAGCGGGCGGTTGAATCTTTGACGGACTACAACAGGACGGTGGAGATGGGTTTGCAGATAGTCCTGAAGGAACGGATGGGAGCGGCGACACAAAAGAAAGCTTCAGCTGTGAAGCGTCTCGGCGCCATTGTCTTCGGTTCCGATCAGGGATTGTGCGGCCAGCTCAATGATCAGATCTCGGTTTTTACTCTGGATCATATGAAAGAAAAGGGTATAAAGAAGGATAACAGGATGATCTTGTCCGTCGGGGCACGGGTGGCCGATTATCTGGAAGATGCCGGACAAACGATTAACGAGGTCTTAACAACACCCAGTTCCACGGCCGGGATCACACCACTTGTTCAGGAAATCATTATGATCATTGATGAGTGGCACTTCCACCATCAGATCGACCATTTCATACTCTACTACAATAAGTATTTATCAGGTGCAACATATCGCGCCCACATGGTTCAACTCCTTCCAGTCAACAGAGAATGGCTCAAAGAAATAGCCAAAAAGAAATGGGATTCCAAATCATTGCCCATCTTCAGAATGGATGGTGATTTGATTTTCTCTTCGCTGATCAGGGAATATCTCTTCGTTTCCCTCTATCGCGCCTTTGCCGAATCCCTGGCCAGTGAAAACGCCAGCCGTCTGGCCTCCATGCAGAATGCGGAAAAGAATATTGAAGAACAAATGCAGGATCTTCATGTCCAGTTTCACCGCACGCGCCAGATGACCATTACAGAAGAGCTCCTCGATATTGTGGCTGGTTTTGAGGCTTTGAGTGAAAAAAAACCGTCACAACATCAGCCAGAAAGTAGGTGATAATCATGGCAGTAGAAAGACAAATATGCGGCTTATGCGCCTGGCGCCGAGATTGTCAAAAAAGGTTTAAGTTATCAACGGATGTCTTTCTTGGAAGCCATTGTCCTGATTACACCAGGGATTTATCTATTAAAGCCAGCCCTGCAAATGAACTGGAAGATGAAAAAGCGATTATGAATAAGATGGTTCAGCAGCAGGTGGATAAGTGGCGCAAGCTGTTGGATAGAGCATTAAAACACGGAATTGAGATAGAAAAATATAAAGGCGGACCCGTAATCACTATTTCCAGAGAACCCGGAAGCGGAGGAAGTGAAATTGCCAGAAGGCTAGCCAAAGCATTAGATATGGATTTGATCGGCGCTCAAATAATACAGCATGTTGCGGATAGTGCCAAGATGAGCAGAAAAGTTATCGAATCTCTTGACGAAAAAGAAGTAACTTTTCGAGATACCTTACTTTCATCTCTATTTGGGGAATACCGTCCCTGGCCGGGTGAATATCTGCAGCACCTGACTCGAGTAATAGGGACTATCGGAGTCTTTGGTAATACTATTATCGTAGGAAGGGGTGCGAATCATATCCTGCCGCGAGAAAAAGCGTTTAAGGTCAGAATAATTGCCCCTCTGGAATACAGGATTAAATATTTTATGGAAGACAGGGGATATTCTAAAGCCGAAGCGGAACAATATGTAGTCAAAACAGAAAATAACCGCAAGGCCTTCGTACGGAAATATTTTAATGCCGATGTTGCTGATCCCAAACACTATGATATCACAATAAACACGGGAGGAATGTCGCTAGAAGCAGCAACAAGGGCAATTATCGCCGCCTTCAAGAAAAAAATGAATCTGGATCTGGAAGATTGAAATTTACAGCACGCAGGCGTGGATTTTTATAGAGAGGCGGGGTAAATTAAGTGTTTATACCACTGATAATCCCGATATCTTTTCTTATCATTTTTTGAAAACATTATCTCCGGACTTCTTTTCCCCATAAGGACATACGTATAAGCACATGCCGCACACCGGCAGTTGTCCTTTTTTCGTCATTGCCACAAAATAATCATTGCACAATTGAGCGTTATATCTCATTTCTCGGGACTCGTTCGCATCAAAATTTCTTTCTGTAAACGCCTTTATAGGACAAATGTTCACGCAATCAAGACAATCGCCGCATTTTTCGTTCATGGGCTTTCCGGTTGGTTGGAGCGGAGCATCAGTTAAAATAGATGCCCAGCGAACACGCGGACCGCTATCAGGTGTAATTAACAGACAGCTTTTCCCAATCCAGCCAAGCCCCGAAAGATGCGCGCCCAGCTTATGAGAAAAAACAGCACAAATGCGTTCATCATCGTATCTTTCGGAAGCAGGAATCGGCATCACATCATAACCCAGCTCCTGAATAAAACTGCTTATCATGGAGGTGTTATAATCCAATCTATCATTAATTATTTTGTAGGCATGGAACCTGTAATTTACCGCAACAGCTTTGTTCGAGCGTAGCGGCAGTTGATTGACAATGGTATCCGGAAGTTTCAAGCCGATAGAAATACAATACTGGAAATCAGAAAGAATGTTTCCGCCCTGATCGATTATAAAATCTTTTGCCAGGGAGAGATCGCTGATTCCGAAATAATTGACGTCGAATTTTTGGGTAAATTTCCGAATTTTTGTATTCAGGTCCATAAATTATTCATCATTGGAACTGGACACTATTTTTAATTTTTTCCATTAATCGCTTCAATGTCGGCTAAATCTTTTTAGCAAAAAAAATCGGATAACGCCATCCAATTCATTGGCTACTGATTTTTTGCAAGTTCTGCAATTTTGCGCACTTCTGTAAAGTGATTTCCCACAGAAGAGACAATGATAACGTTCACATTCAGCCCTTGCCCACTCTATTGATACCTCCTAAAATATCATAGCCTCTATCTTTCTGATTTATTTCGGTCCTCACCTTTTACTTCCATAACGATATGACCCCAACCGCCGCACCTTATCCCAACATCGGGGCAACCAAACCGTTTGAACCTCATTTTATTAGGATCAACGCCAGCATAAAGAAGTTCAGCTAAGGCGGCCATAGCCAGAACAACCGAATGTAAGGCAAAAATACAAACTCTACGGGGAGAGAGTTTTGTTAAAAAACTGACACCGCGGCCGTCAAAATAAAACTTGTCACCGGCTTTATGCCCGCTGTCACACCCATGTGATTCGATAACTTCCGCGACTATCGTTTTATTCAGCATTAAAGCCGTTTTGGACAAAACATCTTCGTTCCTGGGATTGGCCCAGAATATCTTCATTTCTTTATCATTATAATTCAAGTGTTTCTGAATAGTTTCCCAAATATCTTCACCAATTTTCATTTTATCTCCTCCTTAACATAATTTATTTGTCAAAGAAAAACCTATAGTCCCGAAAACATTTGCCGTCGGTATGCATCATACAGCCTGTCACCTTGGGTTCTACTTCGTATTTTATGCCCAAGGTGTTAAGCCAGGTATCGATCCGCAGCATGATGCCGCATTCATAACGGTCAATAACGCCCAGCGCTTTTATTCCCTCATACGCAAAGCATGACTCCCATTCAGCGTGCATTAAATTTTTGGCAGGCGTGCTATATTTATATTTCATAAATTTGCCTGTAGCAATCTCCATTGCTATATAAAAAAACTTTTAAACTCATCAAAGGTATTAAGCTGCCCAACACCAACGGCCTTTTGAATGCGTTTGATCTCTATGGCGGACATGTCATGTATCGCGGCTTTGTTTATTTTATTTGTTTTTTCGATACCGCATTCCTGCAGACAGTTGTAAAACCACATGGCATCGTGGGTCATCAGTTTTTATTCAAAATTTCTTTTAATTCATTTTTACTGAGCGAATTTGAGTCAGCATTCATTTTATAAATTCTCCTTATCTTAGATAATTTCTATTTCAATGCTGCCTATAGTTATTACAATCAGAGGCCGTTGGTAATTTCTCTCATATAAACAGGTTCAAAAGAGTCAAAAGCAATATCTCTAACCTGCGTAAACTTCTCCCCCAAGAGTTCAAGATACCTTTTTCGACATGTTCATAATCCCGTTTCCTGATAAAAAATATTAAACCCGTAAATTAGAAGGCCGACACCAATATTTTATTGTATAAAATATTGGTGTTTTACAATAAAATAATATTTTTGATGAAACACGATTAATAATTGACAGTTATTTTAACAAAGAATATAGGTTTAATATAAGAGGTTATTTACAATGGCAAGATACCTTTCCATATGTATAATTGAAGCCCAAAAACCCTTTTAACAAAAATTTAAGTTCACTTAATTTAGGAGGCAACAAATGGAAACAAAACCCTGGCATCGTCACTATGATTACAACGTTCCCACAACTATTCGCTATCCGCGTCTGGCCATTCACAATCTCGTTGAGCTGCCGGCCAACACCTACCCGGATAAAGCCGCTCTGAACTATTTCGGAACGGAGATTACTTTCTGGGATCTGCGTACCCAGATCCTGCGATTTGCCAATGCCCTCGGGGCCCTGGGAATACAAAAAGGAGATCGGGTCGGAATTCATCTGCCCAACTGCCCCCAGTACCCGATCGCTTATTATGCGGCCCTGTCCCTCGGCGCCATCATCGTCAACCTCAACCCCCTTTATACCCCTAGTGAGTTGAAAATGATGGCGAACACCTCGGGACTGACGACGTTGATTACCTTTGACATGGCCCTTCCGGCGATCCGCACTTTATGCAAAGACATCCGGATACCCAGGGTCATCGTGACCGCCGTCACGGACTACATCAAGGGATTCCCCGTAAGTTCCTTCAAAAGTCTCGATCTGGAGGAAGGGTGGTTCCATTTTTCGGAACTTCTCGATAAATCCACGTCGACCAAGCGTTCCAGGGTAGAGGTAACCCCTCAAGATCCGGCCTTGATCCAATTCACCGGCGGCACGACGGGCATTCCCAAGGGCGCTGTTCTCACTCATGGAAACGTTATCGCAGCAGTCTTGTATTGCGCCTTGTGGGGAAACCCAACGATGATGCTGACCCCGCCGGAGCGCCGGAGTGTTATGGCGGTCCTGCCCTATTTCCATGTCTATGGAAATATCGTCGTCATGAACTGGGCCATGTTCCAATGTGCCACACAGATACAGGTTCCCCGCTTCAATATCGACGAAATGATGGGGCTTCTGGCCAATTTCAACGAGATCAGCTTCTTCCCGACAGTTCCCACCCTGATAAGCGCCCTGATCAACCACCCCAAGGCGGAAGAGCTAAACCTTGCCAAAAAAATCGGATTGTTGAACTCCGGAGCAGCACCCATGGCCACGGAACTCATCGATAAGGTCAAGGATATGGGCATCTATTTCAGCGAAGGTTACGGTCTGTCCGAATCCACTTCCGTCGGCATCAGCAACCCGGTCCTTGGCCTCAAGAAAGTGGGAAGCATCGGCATTCCCATACCCGATAACGACGTCAAACTCGTGGATATCGAAAACGGCACGACGGAAATGCCTCAGGGACAGCCGGGCGAGATCATCATGAAAGGCCCCGTCATCATGCAGGGGTATTGGAACAACCCGGAAGAAACAGCAGGGCAGCTCAAAGACGGTTGGCTGCACACGGGAGACATTGCCATAAGAGATGAGGACGGTTATATCTTTATTGTAGATCGTAAAAAAGATATGATTATCGCCGGTGGATTCAATATTTATCCGCGCGATATTGATGAAGTTCTCTTTCAGCATCCCAAAGTTGCCGAGGCCGTAGCACTGGGTGTTAAAGACGAATACCGTGGCGAGACGGTCAAGGCTTTCGTTGTTCTGAAGCCGGGAGAAACGTGTACACAAGAGGAAATCATCAAATTCTGCAAGGAAAAGCTGGCACCCTATAAGGTGCCCAAACTGGTTGAATTCCGTGATTCGATTCCCAAGTCTGCCATAGGTAAAATTCTGCGCAAGATTTTAAGGGAGGAAGAGGAAGCGAAGGCGAAGGCAAAAGCAAAACAGAAAAAATAAGGATCGATTGTAGAATGCGGGACGCAAATTTTTCTTTTGCCTCCCGCATACTACTACATAAATAAATTGGAGAAATAAAAGAATCTTGATTTTCAGAAATTCAGTATTCCCTTGACATACAAAGCCGGACTTCTTATAGTTTAGCGGCAAGGAAGTAATGTCTTATCAAATATCAAAAATGATGGTGTAGTAGGTGATTGACGATTATCGGCGGTGTGGATAGGCTAGGGGGAGATATAGTACCTGGCTGTCTTGGTAAGGTAAGGGAAGGATTATAGTAACGTTAACAACGCAGGAGGCGAACCGTGGCCATGGTAAAAGAAAAACGCAAGTTCAATTTTGTCTTATTAGTGGTACTGATTGTTGTCATTATTATTTACGCATTGTCTTACTTCAAAGTGTTCTAAAGAACGCTAAGTCAATAGGACGGAAAAACCAAGGAAACTATTCTTTCGGGTGTGTCTGAAAGGTAGGTTAAATTTTTCGTTGTCGTGCCGCACTTTCTCTCCTGACCTCGCTGGTCGGAATTATGGCGCCAGATAACATAGTTGTGTGTGATTTTAAGTGGCTGTTCTCTGCGTCTTAATGGCCATGCAGATCGGCAAAAAGATGTATTAAAGTTAAAACTTTTTTTCCGCTTTGATATTCCCCTGACGAATTTCGCTAATAAAATCTTTTTCATCAAAAATTTTATTTTCAAAAATAGTTACGCATGAACCTACCTTGAATATTTTATGAGCGTCACTGCCGCCTGTTCCGGGTATCCCGAGCTTACTCATCGCCTTCACGACTTTACTTAAAGCCAGATCGGTATGATCGGGATGATAAAGTTCGATGGCGTCAATCGGCAATTTGTAAATGCGATCACCGGCACCATAATAATGGGATTTCCCCCCGCGGGATAATTTGTAGGGATGCGCCGCTATGAGGATGCCTCCTTCTGAATGCACTTTTTCGACAAGGTCCTTAGCCGAATAACGGCCGGTTAGACTTTGTTTTATGCCGAACACTAAAAAATCCCCTTCTATTTCTTTCTTGCTGCTTTCCGTAGATATCTCCTGCCCATTGATCAAAACTATACCGTGAGACTCGGCCAACTTTCCAAGTTTATCGAATTCTTCATCAGGCCAGCGCATGCCGTGTTCGGTAATTGCTATACCGTCAAGACGCGTTTCAACCGCCTGATGAATTAGTTCTTCGGGGCTTATGAAAGAACAATCGGAATATCTGCGTGTATGGACATGGATATCAAAAGCAAACATAAATACACTATCTCATCCACTCCGGTGCAACACCGGTTATTAATTGATAACTTAATTATACACCATTTCCTCAAACAAGTTGTGATATTTCCAAAACTAAACAGCCGAAAATTTAAAGCTGATTTTTTTGAGTTATATTCATGTATTCTCGCAGATGCCGACGGATTACTTGATATACGCGGATGATTATTGTATGAATTTGTCATCAGCGCAATCAGCATCAGATAGGAGAGCTTGCATTACATGAAAACAACTAAAGACAAAGAAGATATAGAAAAAGGGGAAACCACCCCGCCCGCGAGTAAAGAAACCGATAACAATCCCCTACGCTCTGACCTTGCCGAGGTGATCAAAAGACATTCTTTCGGCCTTGACATCAGCCGCCCCGACGCAGTGGCCAAAAGAAAGCAGAAAAATCAGCGCACGGCCCGCGCCAATGTAGAAGATCTTTGCGATAGCGGCCGGTTTATCGAATACGGCGCTCTGACCATCGCCGCGCAACGCGGCCGTCGTTCAATAGATGATCTCATCAGCAAAACTCCGGGCGACGGCCTGATCGCGGGCATCGGATCGGTCAACGGCTCGCTATTTCCTGACGATAAGGCCCGCTGTATGGTCATGGCTTACGATTATACAGTTCTGGCCGGCACTCAGGGTTTTTTCAATCACAAAAAGATGGATCGCCTGCTGAATCTCGCGCATGAACAGCGCCTGCCGCTGGTTTTGTTCGCGGAAGGCGGCGGCGGCAGGCCGGGCGATGTTGACGCCGCAGGCGTCATGGTAGCGGGTCTGGATTTGTCTACCTTCGGCTCTTTTGCCCGGCTCAGCGGCAAGGTGCCCGTGGTCGGCGTGGTATCAGGGCCCTGTTTCGCGGGGAATGCCGCCCTGCTGGGCTGCTGCGATGTAATTATAGCCACCGGTAATTCTAATATCGGTATGGGCGGCCCGGTGATGATTGAAGGCGGCGGTCTCGGTGTTTTCAAACCGGAAGAGGTCGGCCCGATCGATGTGCAGACGCAAAACGGCGTTGTCGATATTGAAGTGACTGATGATGTAGAAATGGTGGCTGTCACCAAAAAATATCTTTCCTATTTCCAGGGAACAATTTCCAAATGGGAGGCTGGTGATCAACTGCGCCTGCGCCGTTTGATTCCGGAAAACAGGCGGCGCGCTTATGATGTGCACGTAGTCATTAAATCGCTGGCCGACACGGATTCCTTTCTGGAGCTGAGACCAAAGTTCGGCCCGAGTATGGTTACCGGCTTTATCCGAATCGAAGGCCGATCTTTCGGCGTTATCGCCAATAACTGCATGCACATGGCCGGAGCCATTGAAGCGGAAGGCGCGGACAAAGTGGCGCGGCTGATGCAGATTTGCAGCGCGCACGGTCTGCCGATTCTGTCCTTGTGCGATACCCCGGGCTTCATGGTCGGGCCGGAAATCGAAAAGCGCGCGCAGGTGCGCCATGTCTGCCGCATGTTTGTCATCGGCGCGCATTTAACCGTGCCCTACTTTACGATTGTTTTGCGTCGGGGCTACGGCCTCGGAGCAATGGCTATGGCCAAGGGCGGCTTCCATGAATCTTTTTTTACAACCGCCTGGCCGACCGGGGAATTCGGAGGCATGGGGCTGGAAGGCGCGGTTAAGGCCGGTTTTAAAAAAGAGCTGGAGGCAGTTAAAGATCCTAAGGAGCGCGAAGCGCTCTACGATAAACTGGTTGCCCAACTGTATGAAAGAGGCAAAGCCATCAATATGGCCGCCTACCTGGAAATCGACGCGGTCATTGATCCGGCCGATACCCGCAAATGGATTATGCAGGGTTTGAATTCTGTTCCCGCTCAGCGACCTCAAGGGGCAGACCACTCTTTTGTCGATCCGTGGTAAAAGAAATTAAGGATTGGCAGAAATCGTATATTTTTTAAAAATAGTGGTTTACATAGTTCTTCCTGAAACAAATAAATCGTCCATCTCGATGAAGATACAAGACTTCAATTCGTTATCAATGAAGCTGTCTATTTTTCTCTTTTAAAAAAAATAAATAGTGCTATTATGATATTTAAATCATCGGAAAAACAAAGTACGGATATTAATGGTTGGGCATCAACTCAATTCAAACATGGATGTTACCCTAGAAAGGAGATTTTTATATGCAGAAGTCATTTCATATAAAATTCATTTTTTTAGTAGTCGTTGCCACTGTAATTTTTATAAATTTCATTTTTAATATCCCAGTTATTTACGCTTCTTCTTCGGAAGATGAGAAAGAGCTTAATAAGCCAGAGGATTGGCTTAATATGCCGGCATCGGAAGTTGCGGCAAAGGTGAAAGAGATGAGGCGTCAGCAGGAAGAGAGGCGTCGTAAACTAAGTACAGAAAAATCATATTTTTTAGCATGTAAAGGCATTAATGTTACTGATAAGCAGTATGCGTCTAATGGTAAGGGCGGATTTGATGAGAATGTGATTAATTTTAAGAAGGGAACATTGTTTGATGCTTCAGCAGCGTATTGTGCTTATCGAACTAAAAGTAATGTTGAAATGAAAATAAAACAGCGAGGTTGGGAGAATTTTGATGAACCTAATAATTTAAAAGTATACTATGGCATTAACGGTACTGGTTTTAAGGGTTTCGGTTGGGTGGATTTAGCATCTGGTTTTTGGTTTAAATCCGAAAATGACATTAGTAAAATAATCTCTAGAGGTTATAATAAAGGTTATGATGGAGACGAATTATTTAAAAAACCTCTTGATGAAAAATTTATAGATATTATGTGTTCGCCACATTCTACTCAATTTTCTGTAGATGGAAATATGTTTACCGATATAACGATGAAAAAATCAGAAGAATATTTAAATTTTGTAGAAAAAAAACGCTTAGAACAAGAAGCAATGAATGAAAGAATTCGCCAAAAAAAGGAAGCCGAAGAAAAAAGAATACAAGCAGAAAGACAGGAAGAAGACAGAATTATTCAGGATAGAAAAGAGAAACTACAGACAGAATTAAAGAAATATGGTGCTGAAGCTCTTGTCAAAATCAATATGCTGGAAGTTAACCCCTATGAATTTGAAGGTCATACAATAGCAGTTGAAGTACAGTTTAGGAAGATGCAATCAAAGAACTCAGCATCCTTCTATAGCGGATATTCAAACTTGGAAAAATATACCAATGTTTATGATGAAATCATTGTCACCGGAATACCAAGCGGAACTCACTTTGAATCAGGCCCTTTCTCACCAAGGATGATGTTAGCTCTCAAGGGAAAAGGCACTATAGCAGGCACTAATGCTTTTGGGGCTAGGATTGAGGCCCCTCATTTCCAATGGATTGCTATAATGTCTGGGAAACAGCAATCAGTGTTCGAGGAACAACGAGATGTTAGTCGAAAAAATGCTCTTCAAAATATGAAAAACGCATACCCAAAACGTGACCAATGAGGAAAAGGGAAACTACAAATGTAAAATTTAATAAGAAATCCATATGAAATATTTATTTTAATCAATAATCCTCAATTCTTCTATGTAAAAAAGCAAGTCCCTTTTTTTAATAAGGAACATGAACAATATTCTTTTATAAAATATCGGGTGCATAGCAATCTTTAAAATCAATCTTCTATCAGCAGAC
>Ga0182027_10000721_pt1 | contig 56367 bp, 52 predicted proteins | sample 712E1DmetaG_FD_121300 | JGI IMG/M metagenome (GOLD analysis project Ga0182027, IMG submission 121300) | Permafrost microbial communities from Stordalen Mire, Sweden - 712E1D metaG (Illumina Assembly) | ecosystem: Environmental > Terrestrial > Soil > Wetlands > Permafrost | place: Sweden...
ACCGCTGCCCGATTTCCCGCCCATCCCGCCGCGCAAACCGCGGCAGGGTGATCACCGACGCAGCCGGAAGACCGCGCGGGCTACGATCATGGCCGCGCTAAGTTGAGAGCGGTAGACCGCAGGTCGCCCCTACGCGGGACGTGAGCCGGGCGAAAAGCGTCTACTCCGAATCCCAGGTGGTCTGGATCTTCTACCTGGCGGGCGCGCTCGGCCTCTTCATCCTGCGCGTGCGCGAGCCCGATACACCGCGGCCCTACCAGGTCTGGGGTTACCCGCCATTGCCGGCCGTCTTCGGGCTCTTCGCCGCGACCTACGTGGTGATCACGCTACGGCAGGACTTCCGCAACTCGGTCTTCGGGCCGCTGCTGGTGGGGCTCGGCGTGCCGCTGTGCCTGTACTGGCGCCGCCGCAGGGCGAGGTCGGCCGGCTGACCTCGATCAGAAGGTCACTCCACCGCCGGCCATGATGTCCCACCGGAAGACGAAGGCGTTGCCGTCGGTCCCGAAGTCGAGCGTGAGGGGGCGGAAGAACACGAACGCGCGGTCCGCCAACATCAGCTTCCCCTCGAAGCCGAACTGCATGTCGAAGAAGCTGCCGCTGCCGCCACCGCCGCCGCAGGGGTAGACAAAACCTTCATAGTCATAGCACAACCCCCCCCCCCCGCCCCCCGCGGATACGTAGCCGTAGCCGATCATGGCACTGGGCGTGAGATAGAGCCCCAGGTTCCGGACGATGGGGATGTCCCAGAGGAACTTGGGGCCCAGCTCAAGCGTGGTGACGCCGCCTCCAAAGGCCTCCTGGATCTCGAAGCCGAGGGCGGGCCCGGAGGCCTTGCCGGAAAAGTGATAGCCGATGAACTCGCCCAGCTTGAACTGCGACTCGCTGTTGTGGATGCCGATGGCACCGCCCAGGTCGAGGCCGGCGTACCAGGGGTGAGTGCCCGGTCTCAGGACGGTCGGAATATCATCGGCCCGGGCCACCGACCCGAGCGCAAGCATGCTGAAGAGTACCGTAGACAGCAGAACAGCTCGTCTCATGTGTGCGATCCTCCGTGGGTTCAGTTCGAGATGAGATAATAGCGTCCTTGACGCGACTACCATAGCCCATTCCGAAACGCCAGCCAGTTTTTGCGATTGCCAACGTCAGGCCAGCCCGAGCTTGGCGCGGGATCCGCTGCTGCGGCGGGTCGAGATCCGGGACGAAGGGCCGACCGGTGAGCTGCTCGAAGATCTCGATGCAGCGCCGGGCCGCATCGAGGCGCAGCTCCTCGTCGAGGGGCGGTGGCGGGCTGTCGCCATGGTAGCCGGCAACGAGATGGTCAAGGGCGGCGTCGCGTTCATGTTCTAGTTACTACGCCTTCCACCAGTGGAAGGTGTAGAGCGCGTGGTCGAGTTCGAGGCCGGCGCGGGTCCAGACCTTTTGCGGTGCCAGGTTCGCGAGCTGGGTGGAGACCAACACCTGGCTCGCGCCTTGCGCGCGTGCGCGGCATCCGATTTCGCGCAACAACGCCGCGTAGATCCCTCTGCGTTGAAACTCGGGTGCAACGCCGTTGAGCAGAATCTCCCAGGTCTTCGCCTCCAGCCGCCTGGCTGTTAGGAAGCCCGACAAGCGACCCTCGGTCTCGGATACCAGAACCAGGGACGCAGGGTCGGCCAAAGCTGAGCTGGCCCACTGCACGTAGCCTTCGGTGGCAGCGACTGGGTCCAGACGAGGATCCGCATGGTAGTGGCCGAAGAATCCGGTGAACGATGCACGGGCAATTCCCTCCAAGGCCGCGCGGTCTGCCTCCTGGCAAAGGCGAATGCAGGTGGAGGAGGCCGGCGACGGTGCGAAGCTGCTCGTTGGCCCGCGATAGTAGACCAGCGTGTCGGTCAGGATGCCTCCGGCACGTTCGAGCGACTGCGCGGCTGCGACTGCCTCGACCGGGCACCGCACGATCAGTAGATCGAGATCCGCGGAACGCGCGAACTGTACTAGTTCTAGGACGGCCTCGACATTGTCCGCGCCTGCGCGAAAGACCCGGATTCCGAAACGCTTGCTGTCGAGGGCAGAGTAGGCCGCCGGGTCAGTCATCGAAGGTGGTCTTTCGCACGACGTAGAGGGGTCGGTGCTTGACCTCGGTGAAGATGCGGTCGACGTACAGGCCGAGTATCCCGAGAGCCAGAATGATCGCGCCTGTGCTGAACCAGACCGACACGATCAGGCTGGTCCACCCCATCACGGGCGAGCCGTGCACCACCACCCGCACGATGTGAACCAGCCCGCCCACAAAGGCGAGCGCAGAGAGCAGCAGGCCTGCGTACACGCACAGCCGCAGGGGCCTATTCGAGTGCGCCAGGATGATGCTGGTGGCGAGCCTCATCAGCTTGAGGAAGGTGTAGCCCGATTCACCCCCGCGCCGGCGCACATGCGTGACATCGACATGGGCCTTGGCGAATCCCGTCCAGGTGAGAAAGCCGCCGTAGAAGCGGACCGCTTCGCCCATGCCATTGATCGTGTCGGCGACGCGTCTTGAGATGATGCTGAAGTTCGCCACCGTGCCGTCGAAGCGGTAGTTGAGGTCGGCCAGGTAGTTGAAGACCCGGTAGAACAGCCAGGAGGACAGTCGCTTGCCAGAGCCGTCGTTCCGTCGAGCCCGGCGCGCCAGCACGCAATCGTGGCCCTCTTGCGCCTTGGCCCACAGCTTGGCGATCTCCTCGGGCGGATCCTGAAGGTCGCCGTCCATGACCACGATCCACTGTCCGCGCGCGTGGCGCAGGCCCGCGGTGATGGCGTGGTGCTGACCGAAGTTGCGGCTCAAGGCGACGCCGCGCACCCGCGCATCCTGGCGCGCGAGGTTTTCGATGATGCTCCACGATTCGTCGGGGCCGCCGTCCTCGACCAGGACGATCTCGAAACGCGCGACCAGAGGTTGCAGGGTGGCAACCAGCCTGCGGTGCAGCTCGTGCAAGAAGGGCGCGCCCCGGTACACGGGTACCACGACCGAAAGGTCCACATCAGTCGAATGGTCGGCCGGTTCGTGCATGGAAGTTCAGTTCCTCAAGGTCAAAGCTAGAACCGCGTGGGGAGCCCGCCGGCCCTTCGGGACGGACAGCCCACCCTGCCCACCCCGCGCGCTTCGCGCGCGCCCTCGCCGGCGGCGTACCATCGCGGGAGGGTTTGGGAACCCTTTGAGGGTTCCCATCTCAAAATGTAAAATCGCGGATGGCATCGATCACTCGCCCCTGGGATGCCGGGTCAAGGGAATTGAAGAATGGCAGTCGCAACAAACGATCGCTCACAGTTTCGCTCACCGGACAGGCGCCCGGCCGGCCTCCCAGTTTTTGGCCCATGGGCGACAGGTGCAGCGGCAAATAGTGAAAGACCGCCATGATCCCGCGCGCTTTGAGAAAAGCAATCAAGTCTTGGCGAATCTGCAACGAGGGAAGAATCAAGTAGTACATGTGATAGGCTTGCTCGCAGCCGTCCGGCACAACCGGGCAGCGGATGTCTCGGGCCAAGGCCCAGTCGCGCAGCTCGGCGTGGTAGCGCTGCCAGATTCTTCTGCGCTTCTCCTGAATCTGCCGCCAAACCTCCAGTTGACCGTAGAGGAACGCGGCCAGCACGTCGCTCATTAAGTAGCTCGAACCGATGTCCACCCAGGAGTACTTGTCGACCTGGCCGCGGAAGAATCGGCTGCGGTCGGTTCCCTTCTCGCGCAGGACCTCGGCCCGCTCGATGAAGGCCGGGTCGTTCACCACCAGGGCTCCGCCCTCGCCGCAGGTGATGTTCTTGGTTTCGTGAAAACTCTGGGTGGCGAGAGCGCCGAAGGTTCCCAACCAGCGTTGCTTGTACTTGCCGAACAGGCCGTGGGCGTTGTCTTCAACGATCGAGATGCGGTACTGACGCGCAATCGCCAGGATGGAATCCATTTCACATCCAACCCCGGCATAGTGAACCGGAACCATCGCGCGCGTGCGCGAGCTGATGAGCGGCTCGATCTGGTTCTCGTCGAGGTTGAGGGTGTCCGGGCGAATGTCGGCGAAGCGAATGTGGGCGCCGCGCAGGACGAACGCGTTGGCCGTGGAGACAAAGGTGAAGGACGGCACGATGACCTCGTCACCCGGCCCGATCTCGAGCAGAAGCGCGGCTAGTTCGAGGCCGTGGGTGCAGGATGTGGTCAGAAGTACCTTGGGCGCGCCCAGCACCTCTTCGAGCAGCGCCTGGCACTTTCGCGAGTAGCCCTGGTCGCCAGCGATTTGGCCGATGGAAACTGAATGGCCGATGTGATTGGTTTCATCACCCTCGATGCCCGAACGGTTGAACGGAATGGCTGCATCCGCAGCTCCTGCCCAAGCCGGGCCGGCCAAGAATCCATTTGCTGTCGGGATTTTCTCGGTCATGCCGGCTCTTCCTCCCGATCCGGCCCTGTGTCCTCTGTGCTCTCCGTGGTGAAAAGGCTAGCTAACCCTCGTCGCCGCCAGCGGCGGGTTCGTCCTCGCCCGCCTCGCCTTGGTTGCCGGTCACCATCTTGGGGTACCAGTTCTCGAAGACCTCGGTGATCTGGCGCGCTTGTTTCTCGCTCGACACGTTGAAGGACGACTGCTTGCGATAGGAGCCGTGAAACTTCTTGAAGCGCACGATGGCGATCTTCGGTGCGCGGAAACTGCCACTCGCCTTGTCCAGCTCCTGGTACAGGAACATCAGGGTGGCCCATGAGCCCTTGGTCAGGACGACCTTGTCCAGTTGTTTGCGGACCAGTACACCTTCGTCTTCGTAGTCGTAGGTCAGTTCGTCCAGGGTCTCGGCCATGATGGGGTTCCTCGTTTCAAGCGGACTTGCGGCCGGCCGGCTGGGCCAGCCGCCGCAGGCTTTGGGTCAGGCGACGACGGTCCTGGGGCGACAGCTTGTCGAACTCGATTCCCATGCCCGCGGGCGTCTTTTCGCCCCCGCCCCGGGTGACCCACGCGACACGGCCACGGGCGGCCAGCGTCTCGCCCGTCGCCAGCGGGATCTCCAGAGCAAGGGTTTCGCCCACCTCGAACAGGAGGTCGGAGCGCAAGAAAACGCCACCCTCGGACAAGTCGGCCGTGTCGAGCCGGATCCCAGCCTGGACCCGGTTGCCGGCAGCGCGTACGACCACGGGCAGGAGCGCATCCCGGCGGGAGAATCGCCGCGTGTCGCAGTGCCCGGGCGAGGTCACGGACGCAGGTCCACCACCGTGGAGGAGCGCACCTCCACGGATACACGCGTGGGTGGTGAAGCGGCCGCGACCATGTGGGTCTCGCGCCACACGGCTTCAAGCGAAACCGGAACCCCGCCGGCCGCAGCCGCCATGCGCGCCAGAAGGTCGTGTGTCACCACGACCAGCCCTCCTGCGCCCGCGGCGCAGGCCAACGCCACTGGTGCGCCGTATGGGCGGATTTCCAAGAAAGTCCGCTCCGGCCCGGTCACCTGCAACACCAGGTCGCCCGATGCATCGAGACGGCTTCCCGTGGCCATTGGCACCTGGTTTTGATCAAAGACGCGCGGCACGCCTGGCGTGGTCAAGACTACCTTGGCCGGCCGGTCCGCAGGTCCGGGGAGCTCCAGGGCGAGCGCCTGCGGTACCTCGGCGATATCCACTGGGCCAGCCTCGGCAATCACCCCGCCAACAACCTCGGCGAACGGCGGATACACGCGCGGAGCCGGACGCAGCCCCAGACCATTCAGGCCAACGGCCACGGACACGCCACTCAGCTCCTCCAGATTCACCTCACCGCCCTGGGCGCGCAGAGCTCGGGCCTGGCCGGCCACATCGCGCAGCTCACACGGACCATCAGGAGCGGGCGCTACCAGGGGGTCCACCACGCCCAGCACGTCGGTCCCAGAGCGGTCAGTCACGTTCGCGCGGAACGCCAGCACCGAAAGGGCGGGCGGGCCAGTACTTGGCACCTCCAAGCGAATCGACACCTCGGCAACCCGCAGGGTGACCGGGACAGCCCCGTCTCTCATGTGGGCTCCGCTCTCACAGGCCACAAGCAGCGGCCCCAGAAGGAGTGTCAACGTCTGCGCGCGGGTCGCGTGCAAGGAGAAGAAGGTAGGTCTTGGTGCGAAGGAAGGCATGCTCTGACCAGGGTAACGCCCGATTATAGACAGAATCGCCGCGTCACGCTAGTCGCGATCACAAACCTCAGCGGGTCGACTCTGCGTGGCAGGGCGATGAAGCCGCCGGGCAGGACTAGTTTACATCGCCGTCCGCTTGGGACATGCTTGATTCACGTCGTTTCTATTGCAGGAGTAACAAATGACCTGTCCAGGTTGGAAGGCCACATGGTCACGGGTTCTATGCGGTGCAGCCTATGTTGCGACCGCGGCCGCATGCTCGGGCGAGGCCACCGTCAGTCAGGTCGCGTCACCCCCTCCAGATGCCGGCCCGTCAGGCGATCAGACCGGCCAGACCGGGCAGCGCGACGGGGGCAGCATCGCGGAGCGCTACTTCCTCACCATTCCCGAGGTCGGGCAAGAGAGAGATGCGGAGCCACCCAAGGTTCCGCAAGACATCGCAACCATGCGCATCGACCCCGAAAATTCGGTTCTGGTGGTTCAGCGCGGACAGAGCGCGACCCTTTCCTTCCGAGCCTTCGCCACCATGAAGGCGGGCGGCGGCGAGGTCGAGATTACCGCGCGTACGGTCTTCTACGTTCCCGACAACTATCTGGTGGGTGAGTTCCCGGCGGATGGCAGTTCCCTGTTCTCGACCTACCTGCCGACCAGTTCGACTGATCCGCCCCAGCGCGGAGGCAAGGTGACGATCCAGGCCCAGGCGGCCAGCAACAACGATCCCATCACCACCATCACGACTAGCCTGACGGTGAAGCTAATCGACTCAGGCTCTGCTGCGGCCGGCTCTCCTGGCGCCACACCAGCCATTCCCAGTGATCCCGGGCCCGAGTTCACGGGTAGCAACAGTGCAACCCTGGCCCCCACCCTGGTCTATCCGAACGACGGTGTGCTGCTTCCTCCCAACGTGCAGCAGATCGAAGTTCATTTCCTCCCGGGAAGCAAGACCGGCGAGCTCTACGAAATCTCGATCCTGAGCGACTTCTCGGAGTACCGCTACTACACCCGCTGCTACGCCGATCCCCTCAAGTACCTCACCGGGAGCTGTGCCTTCGAGCTCGATCCGGATACGGTCAACGTGATCGCGGAAAGCAACCACGGGACTGGTCCGACCACCCTGGCGGTGCGCGGAACCGACGAAAAGGGCAATGTGGGCAGCTCGGCGAGCATCAGTGTGCAGTTCGCCGCCGACCGCGTGGATGGAGCCATCTACTACTGGATGACAAGCCAACCCTCGCCGAGCATCATGCGCTTCGATTTTGCTTCCCAATCCGCCCTGGCCGTGGCTTTGCAGCCGAGCGACTTGCCCGACGACGGGGGAAATGCCCACGCGAATACGACCTGCGTTGGCTGTCATGCCCTGTCCCGCGACGGAAAACGCCTGGTGGCTTCGAAGGGTGCCTCGTGGGCGGGCTATCTCGTCTACGTTAACGATCTCTCCAAGCCAAAGACCGCGGCGGACTGGCTGACGGTCGACGGTCGTGCCGCCGGAGTAGCCGCCGCGAACCGAGTGATGACCGCGTCGTTCAATCCGGACGGAAGCCAGTTCGTGGCCGACGCACCTGGGGGCGACACGCTTGGGGTCAACAACTTGTCCTTCAACGACGGGGTCACCGGCGTACGGCAGGGTACGCTGGCGGCGGGGTATCCGGTGAGCTTTCCCGATTGGTCGCCCGACGGCCAGACCATTGCGGTGACCCATATGTACGGGAACAGCGGCACGATCGTCCAGTTTCAGGAGGGCGGTATTTCCGTGATTCGCAAATCGGCCAGTTCGGCCACGGGATGGACTTCCGTTGAGGAGGTCGTGGTGCCGCACACGACCAACAAGAACCGCTACACACCGAATTTCGTGCCTGACTCGTCTCTCCTGCTGTACGGCGAGTCGACTCGGCAGACGGGTGACGCGGATTCGTTGGTCGATGGCTACGCCGATCCTTCGGCCACGGTCTGGGCAGTTCAGCCCCAAGCCAACGCAACCCCTGTGCTGCTGGCCAAAGCGAACGCGCCCGGTGTGGCCGACAAGCTCACCCTGGCCGACGGACGCAGTTCCTTGGTGGTTCAGCGGATTTCCAGCGGAATGCTCATGGACACCTTCCCGCGGGCCGCGCCCTTTCAAGCCCCGCCGAACGAACCCAAGCTGTTCTGGTTCACGTCGGCCTCCCAGCGCCGGGCCGGCCTGCGACTTTACAAAGCCAACCCCAGTGTTGTGGGCGACGAGCCCACGCAGCTCCTGCTGTGGATGTTTGCCCTTGATCCCGACCAGGTGCTCGCCGGGAAGGACGGAAGCTATCCGGGCTTCTTCCTCCCGTTCCAGGATCTGACGACCTCCAACCACATGGCAGCCTGGACACAGAAGTACGTCTCGGACAACCCGCCTCCCGCGCCCCCAACGCCACCGCCGGCCCCTCCGCTCACGGCGGTGCCATTAGTTCCAATTCTGTAGGAAAGGGCTAGCCTGCCAGTCGTACGATGCCGAGGATTGCATCCGGGATTTCCTTGAGTAGCCCTAACTAACTGACACGGCCAGCGACGCGATCACCCAGATCCGCGACCAGGCGTTCGACCAGAGTGTCGTCCACCGACAGGAGTTGCTTGCCCAGGGACAGACATCGCTCGATTTCTCCAGCGTCGATGGGCCCTACGAAGATCCCTTCGCGCTTGGCCAGGGTGTCAGCCAGAAGCACCACGTTGGCCGTCGAGAAGCGATCCCCCATGTCGTAGTCAGCCGAGTCGCGGATGGCATGGGTCACCGGGTCGGGCAGCCCCCACTTGCGCGCGATGGCCGCGCCCACGCTGCGATGTTTGCCCGAGATGATGGCCAGCCAGGCCGACGGCATAATCCAGCGCTGCACGCGAGTGCCCAGCAGGCGCTGTTCAGCGTCGAGCAGGGTTGCGGCCAGCACAGGACGACCCACGTCATGCAGAAGGCCGCCCAGGTAGGCGGAATCGGGGTGCAAGCCATGAACCGCGCTGACCAAGTCGCGCGACACGATGGCCACCGCCAGGGAATGGCGCCAGAGATCGCGGCACATCTGGGCAATGCATGGATCGCGCGACTCCAATACGTGGTGAACCGCAGTCTCCACCAAGAAGAGGCGCAACTCTTCAGCGCCTAGCCGTGTGACGCAGGTGAGGACCGAATCGAAACGCGATAAGCTGGCAAAGGCCGCGCTGTGGGTGAGTCGGATCAGACGCGCGGCCACGATCGGATCAGTCTCGATGAGTGCGGCGATTTGGGGGAAGGAGAAGTCATCGCGACCCAGCATGGTCAAGGCCCGCGCTGCAACCAGAGGCATGGTAGGCAGTTCGAGACCGTTGTTCTCGATAGCTGCCAGAACACTTTCTTCCACCCGCGTGGCCATCTCGCGGGTAAGCGCTACCTCGCCTTGCAGGGCCATGAGGGCAGAGGGACGAAGGGCGACAGGCATGTTTTTTCTCACAGATGTTGCGGACTAGTCAGGTTGCTCGGTACCCACGCGCTTGAGTTTGTCGATAAGGGTGGTGCGGTTAAGACCGAGGGCTTCGGCCGCGCGGGTTTTGTTGCCGTTGGCCGCCTTCATGGCGCGCGCGATGAGTGTCGCCTCGATGCGCGACAGGGTGGCGGCGAGATCGATGTGATCGCCCGGCGTGCCGGTGGCCGCCGCCGCGACCGCGGCCAGGCGCGCCGAGGGCGTGCGCACATGGCTGGGCAGATCGTTGACCCCGATGGTCTCAGTCGCGCTCATGATCACCAGGCGCTCGACCATGTTCTCCAACTCGCGCACGTTGCCGGGCCAGTCGTGGAGTTGCAACGTCACCAAAGCGGCCTCGGAGAACTTGACGTTCTTTCCTGTGCGCCGGCAGGCCAGGGTCAGAAAATGCTCGGCCAAGCGCGGGATGTCCTCGGTTCTCTCGCGCAGCGCGGGCAGGGTGATGGGGACCACGTTGAGCCGGAAGAAGAGATCGGCACGGAATTTCCCCTCGCGCACCAGGGCCTCGGGATTTTGGTTGGTGGCGGCCAGCACCCGTGTGTTGACCTGGCGGATGCGGGCTTCGCCCATGGGTTTGACTGCCCGATCCTGGAGTACGCGCAGCAACTTGCCCTGTACCGCGAAGGGCAGGGCGGTCACATCGTCGAGCAGCAGGGTACCCCCGTCTGCCTCGACGAAGCGGCCGGGCTGGGCCTCGGTGTTGCCAGCGAAGGCACCCCTGGCATGACCGAACAACTCACTCTCGGCCAGGGCTTCCGGCAAGGCGGCACAGTCGACCGCCACGAAAGGACCCGTCGCGCGCGGCGAGAAAGCATGAATGAGGCGCGCGATCACTTCCTTGCCGGTGCCACTTTCGCCGAGCAAGAGCACCGTCGCATCGGTGGGCGCGACGTTGTCGACGAAATCGAGACAGCGCCGCAAGACCGGAGATGCGCCGATGAGCGCCGCTTGCGGCTGGCTGGCGCCTGCCGGCTGCTCCTCTGTGGTCTTGGCGTGCGGTCGCGCGGCGGCCAGCGCACTTGACACCACTCTGCGCAGCTCGTCGCGATTGAGGGGTTTGACTAGAAAATTGAACGCGCCCGCCTGCATGGCCTCGACACAATCAGCAATGGAGGCGCTGGCGGTGAGCACTACAGCGGGTGTTCGTGCCGGCAGTTCCCGCGCCCGGCGCACCACCGCGAACCCGTCCTGGTTGGGCATGCGCAGATCGGTGACGACCAAGTCAAACGCCTCCGATTGCAGCGCCGCAATGGCCTGCGCACCGTCGCTGGCTTCCTGGGCCTGGTGGCCCATCTGCTCAATGACCCCGCGCACGGCCTGCAACACTGGCGGCTCGTCGTCAACGATGAGAATGCGTGCCGCGACTTTGCGAGGCTGGGACGCTTGGTTTTCGACGTCTGGCTCCATCCTAGACAATCTCTCCTGTACCCTTCGACGGGTTTGCGCCCGCCATCCAGCAGATTTCAAAGGCAAGCATCACGGCACAAGATCCTATGCAACCCGCGGTCCACCGCTTCAGGCTGAGAGAACCGCGAAGACTGAGTGGAGGGTGTCGACCGGCCGACACCCAAGTAGCTCGCGTCATGTCAGAAAAGCAGGGTTAAATCAACCCCTCGCGGCGCTCTTGGTCGCATTGCAGAGCCACCTCGGCGCAGCGAAGCAGATTGCTGCCGCTGGTTTCTCCGTCGGGGGTGGTGGCGCAGCCCAAACTCACGCCCAGGGGCAAACCCCAGCGGCCATTGGCATCGGTGACCAACCGGCGTACACGCGACACCACGTGCCCCGCACCGCGGGCATCGGTGTCCGGCAGCAATAGGGCGAACTCGTCGCTGCCTAGGCGCGCCACTACGTCGTATTCGCGCACGGCCTCTAGCAGCAAACAGGCGACTCCTTTGAGACAGCGATCCCCAGCATCACGTCCATGGATTTCGTTGATGGCTGTCATGCCCAGCACATCCAACACCACAACCGAGAGACAACAGCCCGGACGGTAGCGTGTACGAGACAGCTCCTCGAGCAGGCGGCTTTCGAAGACATGTCGGTTCCACAAGTCCGTGAGTGGATCGCGGTAGGCGAGATTGCGCATCTGGCTGCTCTCGGCCAAGGCGCGCCGCAAACTGGCGTTCTCGCGCACAAGTTGGTCGAGGGTGGGCTCCGATGATTCCACCTCAGGGGTGATTTCGGCGGGCAGGATGAATTCGTCGCGGGAAACGCTGGCAGTTGCTGACTTCACGGGAGCCTCCTTGTGGACGACCGCTCTCGCAAGCTGCGTGCCGACCACATTCGGACACTGGGCTCGACGGTTTTCCCGAGTGATCGCCTGGTCTTGTAGCCAGAGTCCCATGTCCAGCGGGACCCGCTCTCTTGCCTGTCACGATCCTGACCAGGCGTTCCCTGCTGTCACATTTCTGGCCGCTAGTGTCCGAGGGACAAACTGGGCAGGGTGCGCTCAGTCTCCTCCACCACCGCGCGCACCTGGTTGGGCGTGAGCTTGAGGTCAGTGAAGAACGGATCCTCGACGTCCAGCGGCTCCTCGCGCGGGCCGATGTGGTCGGAGATGCGATCCGCGGCCGCCACCAAAGCGGTGGTGAGATACCGGTCTTCACCCCTGTGACAATTGTGGTGGAACAAGGCCGAATCCACCACGCTGGGTGGCAACTTCCAGATGCGGCACACCGCTGCCCCCAACTCGGTGTGCAGGCGAGCTATGGTCGCGCGAATGACCGGCCCCTCGTCTTCATCGGCCATCATCTCAGGCGTGACCCCGCCCAGGGTCGCGCAGCGTTCCAGCAGAACGAGCTCGCCGATGTCGTGCATGAGGCCGGCCAGAAAGGCGTAGTCGGCGGGATCAGAGCGCATCAGGCGCGACATGGCGCGAGCCGCAAGCGCGGCCGCCAGGCCTCGCTCGCGTAGTACCTCGACCTCCTTCTCGAAACCCTTGACCCGGTACATGGTCGAGTTGCTCACGACCATCATCACGATGTCGCACACGTTGTCGAGGCCCAGGCGAACCACGGCATCGCGCACACCGACGATAGGAACGCGGGGGGCAAACATGGCGGAGTTGGCCACTGACACCAACTGACCACTGATGAAGGGATCTCTGTTGACCGCCTTCTCGACTCGGGCCGCGTCGGTGAAGGCAAGCTGGCACAGCTCGATCACGTGCGCCGCCACATCGGGCAAGCTGCGCTGGATCGCTTTGCTGTCAGTGACGGCCCGTACGGCAATCTCTTCGATCTTGCGGGTGAGGATGCCGGGCTCGAAGGTCTCGATAGACGGTTCCGCAGGATGGTCCTGGTGAGAAGAAGTCAAGTTCATAGGGGCATTGAAATGGGAACCCTCAAAGGGTTCCCAAACCCTCCCGCGATGGTACGCCGCCGGCAAAGCGCGCGCGAAGCGCGCGGGGCGGGCAGGGTGGGCTGTCCGTCCCGAAGGGCCCGCGGGCTCCCCACGCGATCCGCCTGATCGTTCCCGTGAGCATGATCTCTATTTCGGCGCAATGACATCGAGGCTTAAGCCAGACGCGCGCCTTGTCTGCCCACCTGCCTCGCACGGGGCGACCGCAGGTCCGCCCCTACGGTTCGCGCTGCCCGGAATTCCAGTTGCCCTCTCCGCCACCATCCTGACGCCCAACCCTGGCTGTGTCAGTGGCCTGACACGCACAAGTCCGCGAGATCGTTACCGCAAGAGAGGCACGCGGATTGCTGAACCGTCCGCTGGAGAATGGCCATGGCACAGAACGAAGAGGCAGCCCCAGCCGCAGCGGAAGCGGAAGCAAAGAAAACCCGAGCGGGCGGAAACAAGTTGGTTCCCATCATGTTGGTGGTCAATGTGGCGATGATGGGTGCGGTGCTGTTGATGGTGATGAAGAGGCCCGCGGCGTCTGCCCCTGCCAGCAGCGAGCCCGCAGCGTCCAGCGGACACGGCGAGGCCACTTCGCCCGGGAATGTCGCAGGAGGCGCACCCGGGCCTATTCTCAAGCTGGAGAACTTCGTCATCCAGCTTCGCGGGGTCGACCAGGATCGCTATGTGCGCGTGGCCTTCGACATGGAGGTCGGCAGCGACGGCGACAAGGAAGTCGTGCAGACGCACCTGCCGCAGATCCGCGACTCGATCATCACCTACTTTTCCGACCGCACGCTCGACGAGTTGCGCGGCAGCGAGGGCATCGAACGGACCAAGACCGCGCTCATGAAGCGGCTGGACGAAGTGGTGCCAGGCCGGCGCATCCACGCTTTGTACATCACGGACTTCATCATCCAGTAACCAGGTGCTCACCGACTATGGCGTCTCCGCTCGATCCCACAGAAATAGAAGCCTTGATGCAGGCGATCCAGGAGGGCCAGGTCCCTCCCGATGCCGCCGCGGCCGATGCCAAAGGGCCAGTGGTGCCCTACGACCTCACCAGCCAGGACCGCATCATCCGCGGCCAGATGCCCACCCTGGATTCCATCAATGACCGCATTGCCTCGCTTTTTGGCCGCACCCTCTCTGGACGTACCCGGATGGAATTGCGGGTGACGGCTGCGCCCGCCAGCCTGATGAAGTTCGCCGACATCAACAGCTTGCTCAACGGGCAGAACGCTGTCGGCGTGATGAGCCTGGGCGCCGGACACGGGTTGGCGCTGGTCATTGTCGAGGCGCCGCTGGCCCACTCGCTTCTGGCTGCGTCGCTCGGCGATCGCAAAGCCAAGTCAGAGTCCGGCGAGGCACGGCCCGACCTCACCCACGTAGGCAAGGTGGTGCTCCGGCATGTGCTGAACATGTTGTCGGAAGCCATGGCCACCTCGTGGGAGGGCGTGCTGTCGTTCAAGCCGCAGGTCCTGCGCTTCGAGTCCGACCCGCGTATGGCCGCCATTGCCACCCCCAGCGACGTGGGCATTCTGTGTGCCTTTGAGGTCACTGGTCCCATCGACGGCCGCCTGATGCTGGCCATTCCCTATGCTGCGGTAGAGGCGGCCAAGAAGCTGCTGAGTTCACCGCCCCGCCTGGGCGGGCAGCGCGACGTGCGCTTCGGGCAGGCGCTGGCCCGTGAGCTGGAACTGGTCGAGGTCGAGCTGCGGGTCGAGGTGGGGCGCTACCACCTGCGCCTGGCTGACCTGCTCGGTCTGAAGATCGGCGACGTGGTCACTCTCAACACCAGCGAAGGCTCGCCGCTGCCAGTGCTGGTGCAGGAGCGACCCAAGATGACCGGCATGCCCAAAGTGGTCGGGGGCGGAATCGCAGTCGAGGTGCTGAAGTCCATCATGCATGCCGCTGCCACCAACCGGCCCGCGCGACCGGGTCCGCAGAACTTCACCCAGGCGGCCGCGTAGGGAGATCTAGCAAGAGGAAACCATGGCTGAGGAAACCCCGAACCCTCCTGATTCTGGAGCACAAGGCAGACGCCTCGATTTGTTGCTCGACGTGCCGCTCGATCTTTCAGTGGAGCTGGGGCGGGCGCGCATGTCGATCCAGGACTTGCTCAATTTGAGCCCCGGCTCGGTCATCGAGCTGGACAAGATCGCGGGCGAGGCGCTCGACATCCTTATTAATGGCCGCCTGGTGGCGCGCGGTGAGGCCGTGGTGGTCAATGACAAGTTTGGCATTCGCATCAGCGACATCGTGAGCCCATCGGAACGAATCGCGCGCCTACGCTGAGGAGGACTCCAAGATGCTGACCCAACTGGCCCTGCTTCCGCTTGCCGCCGTCACTGTCACGGGTGTGACCAGCGAAACCCACGACCGCGACGTGATCGTCGAGGTGGCCACCTCGGAGCCGGTCCCCGTCCGGGTAGCCCGGCCCATGGTCGGCAATCGCCTAGCCTACATCTTCGTCGATGACGCCACCCCGATGCGTGAGGTATTCGAAAACGGCGAGCACCCCGTGGTGGCCCGCGCTCGTTCTCGCTACACCAAGCTCGAAGTTCCGCTCGACCCCGGCGTACGCTGCCGCGAGCCTGCTGCCGTCGAGGCCCTGCCGTCGGGGCTTCGCGTGCAGTTCCCCTGCGGCTCCAACGCGGGTGCAGCCGCGACGGTACAAGGGCAGGGGACGCGTGCCCCTGGGCGGCTTAGGGAAGGCAAACCCCCGGGCCGCGGCGCCTCGCAGGAGTTGCTGCGGGCTGCCCTGGCCCTGCCCGACGAGATGCCCTTCGCGGCCAAGACGGAGAGCGACGAAGATGAGAATCCGGGAGCCAAGCCCCGGGCCGAAGACCAACCGAAACAAAAACTCGAGGCCACCGTCCTGGCCGCAGCCAAAGTGGTGGCGCCCGCAGCCGCCGGACCGGCGCTGGCCAAGACGAGCGATACCCTCGGGCACGACGCCACGGCCGCGGCAACCGCGCCGGCGAAATCGGCGCCGACCGCCGCGCCCACCGCCGCGCCCAGCGTTGTGGCCCCGGCTCACAGCGCCGCTGCTCCCGTGGCCGCGGCCCGCCATCCTGGTTTGTCGTTCGTTCTGGCCATACTCGCGCTGGTCGCAGTGGCCGGCGGCGTGCTGGCACTCACACGCCGCCGCACGCGCCGCCAGGGTCTGATCCACATCCTAGAAACCGCGGCCATCGGTCCCAAGCGGGCGTTGCTCGTGGCACGGGTGAACGGCCAGGTCATGATTCTCGGGGCCAGCGAAGCGGGGATCGCTCTCTTGGCGCCGCTGGAAGGCGCGATCGAGCCACCCATCGCGGCCGTGATGGGAAGTCCCCCCGCTCTGAGTGGAGGGACGGATGAGCCTGCCCTGGCTGAAGCGGCCGAGGCCGCGCCCGAGCCCGAGGGAGAAATCGGCATGCTTAGTCGGTTGTTTCGACTCCGGCCGCAGCAGTCGTCCCCGCGAGACGCAGCCGCCTTCCGTGAGCTGCTGGACGAAAGCTACGAAGATCAGGAGCTGCGCGACAAGCTGGCCCAGGGACTCTCGGGCAAGGTTTCATGAACGGCCCGAGCACCACGCAGCTTCTTTCCAAAGCCGTCGGCGCCAGCAGCGAGCTGGCCTTGGCCAGTGGCGGATCCTCCGCGGTCAAACTCTTCCTCATCCTGACCGCGCTGTCTTTCGGAATGGCTTTGGTTCTGTCGGTTACCTCGTTCACCCGCATCGTCATCGTGCTGTCGTTTTTGCGCCAGGCGCTGGGCACGCCGCAGTTGCCCCCCAACCAGGTGTTGATCGGGTTGTCGCTCTTTCTTTCGCTTTTCATCATGGCGCCTACGGTCCGGCGGGTGCACGAGCAGGCCGTGCAGCCGCTCATGGACGACAAGATCTCGATGGGCGAGGCCCTGCAGCGGGCCCAGGGGCCGCTTTCCGATTGGATGCTGAAGCAGACGCACGAGGAAGAATTGCGCCTGCTCTTCGAGGTTTCGGCCGCGCCACGGCCGGCGCGGGGTGAAGCGGTACCCTTTACCGTGTTGGTGCCCGCCTTCATGGTGTCCGAGTTGGGCACCGCTTTTCGCATGGGCCTCTTCATTTTCGTGCCCATGCTGCTCATCGATCTTTTGGTGGCGGTCATTCTCATGTCTTTGGGCATGATGATGGTGCCGCCGACTATGGTGGCGCTGCCGCTCAAGCTAGGGGTGTTCCTTCTCGCGGGCGGCTGGCACCTGGTGGTCTCGTCGCTGATTCGGAGCTTCTGATGTCGTTGGACTTGCCTTCTGCCTTGTTGCGCGAAGGTTTCGCCATGCTGGCTACGGTGGGTGGGCCTTTCGTGGGCGCGCTGCTGGCGGTAGGCTTAGTGGTCGGGCTGCTGCAGGCCGCGACCCAAATCAACGATCCCGCGGTGGGCTTTTTGCCGCGTGTGTTGGCCGCGGTGCTGGTCGCTTGGTTCGCGGGTGGTTGGGCGGTCGAGCGCATGGCCCAGTTCGTGGCTGGCGCGCTGGAGCGTATGTCGCAGCACCTGTGAGGCAAGCGCAGTGTTCAGCTTCTTACCCTTGGCCGCCGCCTTCATCTTGGTGGTGATCCGTTGCGCCGGCCTGTTCTCCGTCGTGCCCCTCTTGGGCCTGCCGGCTATTCCCGCGCGGGTGCGCATGGCCGCGGCCGTGGTGGTGTCGGTGGCGGCGTTCTTCGGCGCGGGCGCGCCGCCCTTTGCCGCCTGGGATCATGCCGATCGTTTCATCATCGCTGCTCTGTCCGAGGCCCTGCTTGGCCTTTGCGCCGGTCTGGCGGCGCGTCTGGTCCTTGACGCCGCCGCCGCGGCCGGATCGGCCATTGGCATGTCCATGGGCCTCAGCATGGCCGCAACCTACGATCCGGTGCACGGTTCCGAGTCCCCCGCGGTATCGCAAGTTCTTTCCCTTTTGGCGCTTGCCTTCGCCGTGGCAGGTGGCGTTCACCGCGAAGCCGTGGCTTGGCTGTGCCGGTCAGTGGTCGAGATGCCGCCCGGCTCACCCATTAGTGTCAGCGAGCTGGCAGCGCGGGTAGTGGGCCAGGCTGCGGGTGCCATCGCCTTGGCCATACGTCTTGCCTTCCCGGTTCTTGCCGCGGTGACCATCGGTCATCTGACGCTCGGCCTGCTCAACCGCACCACGCCGCAACTTGGCCTCTCCAACATCGGCTTCTCGGTGGTACTGCTGGCGGGTGTCGGGGCGCTCTATTTGGCCGCACCACCGGCTGCTCTGATGGTGGCCGAGGCCGCGCGCTCGGCCCTGGCCGGCCATTGAAAGACTTGCACCATGGCGGAGGCCCAGAGAGAAGACCAAACCGAACAAGCCAGCCACCGGCGGCTCCAGCAGGCGTGGGAAGAAGGCAACATTCCCATCAGCCGAGAAATGGCCATGTGGGCGGCGCTGCTGGCCGGGCTGGGCGCGCTGACCGCGCTGGGGCCTGCGCTACGTGACGCCCTGGTGAATCTGGTGTGGGCCTCCGCCGACGGTCTGGCCCAGGCCACAGCAGGACGTCTCATACCCTTCTTGGCGCGACCCCTGATCGTCACCCTGGCAGTGACGGCTTCCGTGGCCCTGGGCGCCTCGGTCGCCCTGGCTGCGCAGACTCGCTTGGGAACCTGGGCACACCTGGCCCTGCCCGACCTCTCGCGGGTCTTTGGCGGCGGCCGGCTGGGCCGGCTCTTCCGCAAGGAGATGCTGGTCGATTTGCTGCTCACCGGCGTCAAGGTCGTGACCCTGGTGTACGCGGTGTGGAGCGCGTTCCATGACGACTTCCTGACGCTGCCTCGCATGCTGCAGCAGTCAGCGGCCACGCAACTCCAGTCCACCTTTGCACCTCTGGCCCGCGGATTCGTCAGGATCTTGGCGGCGCTCGGCCTGTTGGCCGGCCTGGACCTTGCAGTCACCCACTATCGCTATCACCAGCGCATGAAGATGACCAAGGAAGAGGCCAAGCGTGACTATCGCGAGGAAGAGGGCGATCCCATGATCCGCTCGCGTCGCCGCCGGCGCCATCACGAGCTAGCCAAGGGCCACGCGCGGGTTGAGGTGCCGCGCGCCGATGCCCTGGTGGTCAACCCGACCCATGTGGCAGTTGCTATCCGCTACCTGCCCGGCGAGGACGCCGCTCCGCGGGTGACCGCCAAGGGCAAGGGCAGGCTGGCCGACATCATGCGCGAGCTGGCCCGCGAGCACGGCATCCCCATCATCGAGGACATTCCGCTCGCGCGGTTGCTCTACCGCCGGGTGAAGGTGGGCCGCACAGTGCCGGCGGAAACCTACCGCGCAGTGGCTGCCATCCTCGCCTTTGTCTACCGGGTGCTGGGTCGTAACGGGGCCGCCCAAGTTCGGGCCGCCCGAGGCGCCGCATGAGTCCTGCCGCCCCGCCTGCCGTCGCGGTTGCCGGGCCCGCCCCGCGCGGTGACTTTCTGCTCGCTCTGGCCGTGTTGGGTGTGGTCGCCCTTTTGCTCCTGCCCTTGCCGGCGTTCGCCCTCGACGGCCTGCTGGCCACCAGCATCGGCGTGTCCTTGCTGGTGTTGCTGGTCGCTCTCGGGGTGGCCCGTCCGCTCGACTTCTCGGTCTTTCCGACCCTGCTGCTCGTCGTGACCTTGTTCCGGCTGGGGCTCAACGTGGCCACCACCCGCCTAATCCTCTTGCAAGGTTCCTCGGGCACCGACGCCGCGGGCCACATCATCCAGGCGTTTGGTCAATTCACCGTGGGCGGCAGCCTGATCGTGGGCGCGGTGGTCTTTCTCATCCTCCTGGTGGTGAACTTCGTGGTCATCACCCGCGGTTCCGGCCGGGTGGCCGAGGTCGCCGCCCGTTTCACCTTGGACGCCTTGCCTGGTAAGCAGATGTCCATCGACGCCGATCTGGCCGCCGGGATCATCGACGACCGCGAGGCGCGCGCCCGCCGTGCCAACCTGGAACGAGAGATCGAGTTCTTCGGCGCCATGGACGGCGCCAGCAAGTTCGTGCGCGGCGACGCGATCGCCGGCCTCATCATTACCCTCATCAACATCGTGGGCGGCCTGCTGGCCGGGGTGGCGCGCGACCACATGTCGCTTTCCGCCGCCGTCGAGACCTACACCATCCTCACCATCGGCGACGGCCTGGTCAGCCAGATGCCGGCGCTGCTGGTGTCGACCGCAGCGGGCATCACGGTCACCCGCGCCAGCTCGGGTTCGCACCTGGGCACGGAAATGGGCGCGCAGATCTTCGGTCACCGACGCACGCTCATGCACGCAGCCGGCGTGCTCCTGGTGCTGGGGCTGCTGCCCGGCATGCCATTGTTGGCGTTTGGCGCTCTGGCCGGCGCGTCCTTCCTGCTCTCGCGCCGTCGCGTCGCCCAGCCCATGACCGCAGCGCAGGCTGAGAAGGCCGCGGCGCAAGCTCAGGCCGGCGTGGCCGAGAAGCTGGGTGACCTCGTCGGGTTCGACACCTTGGAGCTGGAGGTGGGACACGGGCTGTTGCGGCTCATCGACCTGGACAAGGGCGGCGAGCTGCCGGGGCGGGTCACCAACTTGCGCCGGCAGATTGCTGGGGATATCGGTGTGATCATTCCCGCGGTTCACCTGCGGGACAACTTGCGTCTCGACGGCAACGAGTACCGCATCAAGTTGCGCGGCGTGGATCTGGCCAGCGGGGTGGCCTACGCCGACCGACTCATGGTTCTGGACCAGTCAGGCAAGAAGCCGCAGTTGCCCGACCTCGACGGGATCGTGGCCAAGGAGCCGGCCTTTGGTTTGCCGGCCTTGTGGGTGCTGCCCGGCGATCGTCCGCGCGCTGAGGCTGCCGGTCTGACCGTGGTGGACGCGGCGTCGGTAATCACCACCCAGCTCTCCGAGGTACTGCGCCACAACGCGCACGAGCTGGTGGGCCGGCAAGAGATCCAGGAACTGCTCGCCCATTGCGGAAAGGAGGCACCCAAGCTGGTCGAAGACGTAATACCCAACACCATCACCCTGGGTGAGTTGGTGCGCGTGGTGCGCGGTGTGCTGCGTGAGGGGCTATCGATTCGCGACTTCCGTAGCGTGCTGGAAGCGGTTGGTGATGCAGCTCCGCGCAGCAAGGACACCGGGTTCCTGGTCGAGCAGGTCCGTCGGCGCTTCGCCCGCCAGATCACCTCACGCCTCGCCGACGGCAAGGGCACGGTGCACGCCCTGACTATGGATCGCGCAGTTGAGGAGAGCCTGCGCAAAGCGCTGGGCCAGACCGACGGCGAGGCAGCGTTGGCGCTGGAACTGGCCACCGCCAAGCGGTTCATCAGCACCCTGGAGGCGCATGCCTCGGGCCTGGCCGCGGGCGGCCACCCCACTGTGCTCATCAGTCCGCCCGACCTGCGCCGGCCGCTCTATGAGTTCGCGTCCCGCTTCGTGCCCGACCTGTGGGTCATCACGGCTCGCGAGCTGGTGCCCGGCACGCAGGTTGAGCCCGTCGGCACCCTAGATCTTTCGCCTTCGCCCTGGAGCAAGGCCGCATGAGGAGAAAAGTGCAATGAACGCCACTGTCAGGACCTTCCGTGGCCCCGATCCGCGCACCGCGCTTGATGCCGTCCGCTCCGCGTTGGGCGAGGAGGCCATCATCCTCAAGACCCGCGAAGTAGGCGGCTTTTTCGGAAGGAAGGAGATCGAGATTACCGCTACCGGTTCGGGCAATGGCGGTCCTGAGTCCAAGGACCGATCGTTCGATTTGGAAAGTGAGGTCTCGGCCTTGCGTCGCATTGTCGAGCAACTGCGCGCCGAGGTGCGGTCCAGCAAGGCTGAGCCGCGCACCCCGGCCGGGCGGAGCGCCAGTCCGCTGTCCCCGGCCGCGGCTGCGACTACGCGCCGGCTGGTGGAAAGGGGCGGAGAGCCGGCCATCGTCGACGAGCTCGTGCGCGAAGCGGTGCGCGCAGCCGCCGGTCACGGCGAACGCGAGATCATGGAATCACTGCGCGAGGGGCTTCGTCGGCGCCTTAGCCCGGCCCTGCCGCCGTGGCGGGGCGAAGGCCGGCGGGTGATCGCTCTGGTGGGCCCACCCGGGGTGGGCAAGACCACCACCATTGCGAAGATCGCGGCGCGTGCGCTGCTGGAAAGCAAGCTCAAGGTCGCCCTGGTAACCGTCGACAGCTATCGCATCGGTGCCAGCGAACACATAGGCCGCTACGGCGAGATCATGGGCGTGCCCACCCACCTGGCGCGCGATCAGGCGGGGTTGCGCCAAGCAATCACTGCTGAGCCGGAGGCGCAGCTTGTGCTCATCGATACCGCCGGGCGATCGGATCCCGCGGCGTTGGAAGCGCAAGCCCACTTGCTCAAGGCGGCGCCTGAAACCGAACAGCATTTGGTGTTGTCGGCCGCGACCGGTGGGCGCGAACTGCGTGCCGCGACCCGCCGCTTCAAGTCGCGCGGGGTGAGCCGTTTCATTCTCACCAAGCTGGACGAGGCCGATGGTCCTGCCAGCGTACTGTCGGTGACGACCGAGCTTAGCTGCCCAGTTTCCTGCGTGACCAACGGTCAACGGGTGCCCGACGACTTGCATCCAGCCACCTCAGCACTGCTCGTTGAACTGGCGTTGGGCAAAGGAGACTAGTCATGGACCAAGCCGACAACCTTCGCCTGCGCATTGTTGCTCGCACGCCGGCACCTGCGCCCGCAGCCGAGCCCACGCGCGAGGCATTGCGGGTTATCGCGGTCACCAGCGGCAAAGGCGGGGTGGGAAAGACCAACGTCTCGGCCAACTTGGCGGCGCTGGCCGCCCGCGCGGGTAAGCGCGTGTTGATCATCGACGCCGATCTCGGGCTGGCCAACGTCGACATTATTTTCGGCATCAAACCCATGCGCCACATTGGCGATCTGCTGCAGCCAGGGGTGTCGGCCAACGATGTGCTGGCCCAGGCGGCACCCAATATCCACATCTTGCCTGCCGGCTCGGGCGTGCAGCGCCTGACCGAGCTGGACCGCAAAGACAAGCTACGGCTAGTGGCTGCGCTCGACACACTGGAGGAGCGCTTCGATTTGGTGATCATCGATTCGGGCGCCGGCATCGGGGACAACGTGCTGTTCTTCGTGGGGGTGGCGCAAGAAGTGGTGCTGGTGCTAAGCCCCGAGCCCACCTCGCTGGTGGACGCGTATGCCGTGGTCAAGGTGCTGTCCCAACAGGCGGGCATTCGCAACTTCGCCGTGGTGATCAACCCGGTGGTCGACGAAATGCCCGCGCGGGACATGTTCCAGAAGCTTTCCACTGTCACCGGCCGGTTTCTCACCGCCAAGCTGCGCCACCTGGGCTACGTGCCCCGCGACGAGAACGTGCATCGGGCGGTGATGGCGCAGAGGCCGGTTGTCGATCTGTTTCCCATGGCACCGGCCAGCCGCGCCCTGGCCGCCGTGGCCGAGCGCCTGTTCAGCGAGCCGGCGCCGCAGATTCTGGAAGGCGGGATGAAGGTCATGTGGCAGCGCCTGATGAGAGAGGCGGAAGGCCCACGCTAAGGACAGCAACCATGCACAGGGCAATCGCCAGCTACACGAACGGAGCACCCGCAGCGGTCCTCGACGACACGACTGTCCTGGAACAGTACGGCGCCATGGTCGAGCGTATGGCCAGACGGCTGATCTCCCGCACCGGACTGCGCAGTGCCTACGACGACTTGTGGTCAGCCGGGGCCATCGGTTTGATTGAGGCGGGCCGGCGCTTTGATGTGAGTCGGGGCGCTTCCTTTGCCACCTTTGCCGAGCATCGCGTGCGCGGCGCCATGCTGGACGAGCTGCGCCGGCTGGACCACTTGCCGCGGCGACTACGCAACCGCACTGACGATCTGGTCAAGACGCGCAAGCGGCTCGCGGGTAATTTGGGCCGCGAGGCCACAGTGGAAGAGGTGGCGACTGAGCTGGGCGTGGACGTGGAAGAGGCGAGCGACATGGCCGCCTTGCTAGAGCCGCCCCTGCCGCTCGAATCTATCCTGCCCACCCTGGCAGGAGCTGAGGCCACCGATGCGGCTGTGCTGCGCGCCGAGGCAGTGCGCCGCTTGACTGAGGCGCTGGAGAAGCTGCCCGAACGCCTGCGCATGGTGCTGTCGTTGCATTACATCGAGGATCTCACCTATCGCGAGATTGCCGGCATGCTGGCAGTCAGCGAGCCGCGTGTGTGCCAATTGCACAGTGAAGCCCTCGCGCAATTGCGCAAGTTGCTGGCTGAGACGTGATTGTCTGATCGATCCGCCTCACCGGCACCCGGATTCGCCTCGCAGACACGCCGTGGCACGCGGGTGGGCGTGGCCGTGGTCATCTGACGCAGAAGACCCTATTCAAGAAAGGGCAGAGCCGGCTTGCGCCGTAGGCTACAATCAACCGCAGAGGCTCTTCCGATGCGCGCTTGTCGAACTTGTGTGCTAGTTCTCGTGCTTGCGGGCTGCGGTCGCACGAATCTGGATCTTCCATTCGGCCAGCCGGACTCAGCGCCCGCTCCCGCCTTGCCCGCAGATGCTGCTATCGACAAGGTAGGGCATCCCACCGACGTGCGCGCATGCCGGTGGGCGGGTTTTGCACCGCAAGTCACCTATGAGGGTGCAGGCCACTTCCTCGCCGTCGCTGATTTCAACGGTGATGGCCACATCGATGTGGTGGCCACCGCTTGGGGAGGAATCTACAATGGCACGGCGAGCGTCTACTTGAATCAGGGAAACGGCACCTTCGTCCCACCCACCACCTACAACACGGACATGGAGGCAGAGGGTGTCGCTGCGGCGGATTTTAGCGGCGACGGCAAGCCGGATTTCGCAGTGGGCAACGACGTCCACGATCTCGACGTCTTCCTCAATCAAGGCGATGGCACGTTCGGACCCTTCGTGCAACATAGGGTACCTGGATACTCTGGTGTCATGGTTGCCAGCGACTTCAATCGCGATGGCCATCCCGACCTCGCCGCCACTCAATCGAGCTCGATCGCCATATTTTTGGGCGATGGCCAAGGCAGCTTCTCCCCGCCGACCACGTACGCCAGTGGGGGCAATGTCGATTCCATCACGGTGAGTGACCTCAATGGCGACGGTTACCCGGACATCGTGGTCAGCAACGCCGATTTCACGGGCCTCTGCCCAGAGGCCCTCTGCCTCCCGACCGGGCTGGGTGCGGGCACGGCAAATGTTTTCATCAATCAAGGCGATGGTACCTTCGCACCGCAAGCAAGCTACGCTGCGGGCAACGGTACTGGGTCTGTTGCCGTGGGCGACTTCAACAGCGACGGTGCGCCCGATATCGCTGCGGTCAACGGTGTGGACAATACCCTGAGCGTCTTTTTCAACCAGGGTGACGGAACCTTCGCGCCGCAAGTGACGTATTCGAACACGATCGATGGCTTCGTCCCGGTGACGCCGTTTCTGGACCCAGGTGGCGAGGTGGTTGCTGCCGACTTTGATGGTGATGGTCGCGACGACGTCGTGGTCGTGCAGTGCTCGTCACAGGGGCGGAACGGGATGTTGATATTCCGTGCCGGCAATGGCGACGGCACGTTTCGCGTGCCCGTAACCTATCCAATTGTCGACTATCCTGGCGTACCCGTGGTTGCGGACTTCAATGGCGACGGTTTCCCGGATGTCGCAGTGACGATTTCCTATGACAAGATGGGCGTGTTCCTGTCGGACTGCGAGTGAGGCTCCATGCCCAAGTACCAGGGCGTTCTCAATTGGCTGGCTGCACACCCGTAGGTGCCGAGCGACGAATCTCGGCCGGCCAGGACCGGTTCGGCCGTTGTCGCAGGCTCATGAGCAGCCCCGTGCCGCCCACGACGAGTCCGATCAGAAGCGGAAACAGTGATCGTTTGGGTTGCAGCCCAAGGGCCAGTCCGAAGTTGGTCGCAGGCCCGGCGGAGTCGTGGTAGTCGTCGCTCAGCGCCACCCGGCCCTCGCGAAAGGCGGGCCAGAGGTATTCTTTGAGCGGATTCCTGAAATCCTCGGGAGTCATTCCGTGGGTGCTGACCGCAACCAAGGTCAGAAAAGCCGCACCGAGCAGGACGGCCCAGATCAGGGGGCGCAAACGCCCAATGGCATCGTAGAAAGGAGCTAGCCCCAGGGCGAGAAACGGAAGTGCGATGGTCACGTGGCGTGGCCCGTAGGTCCACCCACCCGTCCAGTAGCGATAGGAGGCGTTGAGCAGGATGGAGTAGACGATCACCACCACGCTCAAGATGGCGACCCACCGCTGACGCGTGCGCGTGATCGAGATCACGTGCCCGACCAGGCCGAGGACCAACACCGGCGCCACGCAGAGGAGTCCGCGCGGGCTGATCAGCAGTCCATACAAGGCCTCGGCGCGCGGCCGCGTCACTCCGAAGATTCCTTCTCGCATGCCGTCGAATCCCTGGACGCTGGCGTACCCCAGGTGAAACGGCGATCCAAACGCCGCCAAGTTGTAGGCACCCAAGACCAGTGCCGTGGCGGTGGCCGCTGCGGCGTACGCTCCCAGTTGCAGGGCCCAACGCGACCACGGCCGCAACTTCCAAACCAGAAATATCATAAGCAAGAACGCCGCCGGCGCGGCTGGGAACTCGGTGACCACGGCCCACCCTGTCGCAAGCCCGGCCAAGAGCGCCATGCGGGTGGCACGTTTCGGCGGTGGCTGCCGGGCAAGGGTCATGACCCCCTTGGCGCCATAGAGGAGACAGAATGCCGCCAGCACGTGGCCCCAGAAAAGCGAGGCATAGGCCCATAGGGGTGAAGTCAGCCCGAGGGCCACGGCCGCAAGTGCGGCGCCTTTGCGGGAGAAACCGCGGCGGATGGACCAGTCGAAAAGCACCAGACACATGAACAGCGCGGGCAAGGTTGCGACCCACGCGGTGGCGAGATGCATCTGCGCCAACAAGCCCGGTTGGCTGACCGGATCGATGCCCACGAAACGCAAGCCCACCCGCGCCAGCCAGAGAATAGGCAAGGCCGTCAGGGATGAGCCAGGAGCCTTCTCGGAGTAGTGATGGCCCCGGTAGAAAGCTTTGTCGATGGTGTTGTCCTGGTAGGCGTCGATGTAGACCTTGCCCTGCTCCAACAGGGCGCGATCCAGGTCAAACCGTGAAGCTTGGTTCGGCCCGCCACCTGAGTAGAAGTAGAAGAACGCGAACCCGAGGAGTAGAGCCAGCCACGTGCGTGTGCCAAGCCCAAGGAAGCGCCTATCCGGAGCGGCTTTCAGGCAGGGGTTGGTTGGCTCAGGCTCGGGCACGTGATGTCTCCGCGGACTTCAAAGACGCATCACATGATAGCCTGGGGAAGCGAGTTTTCGCCAAGAGGAATCGATGGGCAGGCCGCGCCGGGTGTGCGCAAGCACACAGGGCGGCCTCCCCCTTCGGGGACTTCGGGACGGACAGCCCGCCCCGCCCACCCCGCGCGGCCACGACCTCATGCGGCGGGAGCCAGCGCGGGGATTGCTTGCGCGGACCAGGTTTGTTCTACTAGGCGCCCTTGTATCGGGAGGAGCGACGAATGTCTATGACACCTGCGACCGCGGAAAGTGAAAAGCTCTCGTTCAAAGAGAAGTTTGGCTATGCCCTGGGTGACACGGCTTCCAACTTATTTTGGATGACGTTCGTTTACTTCGGCACCTACTTCTACACGGACGTGTTCGGGCTGGCGCCCGCGGCGATGGCCACTTTGTTCTTCGTGACCCGGATCTTGGACACGGTTTTCGATCCCGTGATGGGAATGCTGGCGGATCGGACCAACACGCGCTGGGGGAAATTCCGGCCCTACCTCTTGTGGATGGTGGTGCCCTTTGGCGTGTGCGGCTCTCTGGCTTTCATCACGCCGCCCTTTGGCGCGGGCGGGAAGCTGGTCTGGGCCTATGTCACCTATGGCCTTATCGGCCTAGTTTACAGCGCCATCAACCTGCCTTACTCGGCTTTGTTGGGCGTGATCTCACCCAGTAGCGAGGAACGCACCAAGGCGTCGTCGTTCCGTTTCGTCGGCGCCTACTCCGCCGGACTGGTGGTCAGTCTTTGCACTATGTACCTGGTCGACTTCTTCGGCGGTCCGAGCAAGCAGACCGGCTTTGCCATGACCGTCGGCCTGTACGCCCTGCTCGGCATGGTGATGTGGATTGTGTGCTTTGCCACCACGAAAGAGCGGGTCAAGCCCCCGGCGGGGCAAGCCTCGTCGTTTCTGCGCGATCTCGGCGACGTGGTGACCAACGTCCCCTGGCTGGTGCTGTTCGTGCTCGGCATCGCCACACTCAGCTACGTGTCCATCCGCAACGGGTGTTTCACCTACTACTTCAAGTACTACGTGGGCAAGCAGACTGTCCTCGGCATGAACCTGACAGCGAACGACATGCTGGGTGCCTTCCTGGTGGTGGGCTCGCTGGCCACGCTGTTCGGGACATCCCTGGTCGCGCCGGTCGCCCAGCGCATCGGCAAGAAGCTTCTCTACATGATCATGATGGGGATCTCGTCGGTGCTGACCATTTCATTCTATTTCCTGCGCCCGCAGGACGTGATCGCGATGTTTGTGCTGCAGATTCTGGCCAATCTCATCATGGGCCCGACCGCGGCGCTGGTGTACGCCATGTACGCCGACGCATCCGACTACGCGGAATGGAAGACTGGCCGCCGATCGACTGGCCTGGTGTTCGCGGCCTCGTCGTTTGCCCAGAAAATGGGCTGGACCGTAGGTGGCACGGTCACTGGTCTGATCCTGGCCGGGTTCGGCTACCAGGCCGAAATCAAGCAGACCGCCGAGACCCTGACCGGGCTCAGGCTGCTGGTCAGTTTTATTCCCGCGGTGGGCAGCGTGCTGGCCACCATCCTGCCGCTCTTCTACTCGCTGGGCGACAAGCGCATGAAGCAGATTGAGAAGGACTTGGCCGAGCGGCGGGCCGGCCTGGCGGCGTCGCCGAGCCAGCAGCCGAGCTAGTGGGGAGCCCGTCATGAGCAACAAGAGCATCTCCAACCCCTATGGCTTTTTCGACGCCGAGGCGCGCGAGTATGTGATCACCCGGCCCGACACGCCCACGCCCTGGTTCAACTACCTCGGCGAGGGTCGCTACGGCGGCATCATCTCGAACGCGGGGGGCGGCTTTTCCTTTGATCGCGATCCCAAGAACCGCAGGGTTTCCCGCTATCGCTACAACGCCATCCCCATGGATCAGCCGGGGCGCTACGTCTACATCCGCGACATGGAGAGCGGGAAGTTCTGGAGCGCGACCTGGCAACCCACGCCCGGGGTGAAACTGTCGTCCTACGAATGCCGCCACGGCGCCGGCTATACCTGCATCGCCAGCACCCACAACGGCATCACGGTCAGCCTGCTCTGCTTCGTTCCGCCTGCGCCCAAGGACGAAGCCTGCCCTTGTGAATTGTGGGTTCTCAACATCAAGAACACCGGCAAGAAGTCGCGCAAGCTGCGGACATTCTCTTATGTTGAATTCAGCTTCAGCGACGCGCTCGGCGATCAGCTCAACCTCGACTGGTGCCAGCACATCCTCGAGGCCAGGGTCAAAGACGGGATCATCACCTCGAAGACGCGCTTCGCGCCGACCACCAACTTTTTCGGTTCCAGTGTCAAGCCGGCTGGCTTTGATACCGATCGGGAAATTTTCGTCGGCCGCTGGCGGGATCTGTCCAACCCCGAGGTGGTCGAGCGGGGCAAGCCCAGCAACATCGAGGCACCTCGGGGCAACAACATCGGATCGCTTTGCCACAACTTGACCCTGCGTCCTGGCCAGGAAAAGGAAATCGTCTTCGTCATGGGCGTGACCGACGAGCCCGCGCGCATTCCCGCGCAGGTAGCGCGCTTTTCCGAACCCCACAACGTGGTTGCCGCATTCGCGGACCTGCGCGCCGACTGGGATGAGTACCTGGGCCGCTTCACCGTCGACACGCCCGACCCAGTCGTCAACGCCATGCTCAACGTCTGGAATCCCATCCAGTGTCGCACCACGCTTTTCTGGTCGCGCTTCGTTTCGGCCTACGAAACTGGCACTGGCCGGGGCATGGGCACCCGCGATTCGGCGCAAGACACCCTGGGCACTGTGCACAACGCCCCTGACCGCGCAAGGGCCACACTGAGCATGTTGTGGCATCTGCAATACCAGGATGGACACACCTGGCACCAGGTGTTGCCCTTGACCGGCGAGGGCGGGCCCGGCCTGGCCGCGGAATTCCCGGCCTGGCCCCAGTGGTTCTGCGACGATCACCTGTGGTTGATTCTCGGGGTGTGCGCCTATTTGCGCGAGACCGGCGATCTGGCCTATCTGGACGAAGAGATCGACTACACGGATGGCGGCAGCGACAGCGTGTGGAACCACATGCTGCGCGCGATCGAGTTCACCCTGCAGCACCGCGGTCCCCAGGGTCTGCCCCGCATCGGTTTTGCCGACTGGGACGACACCATGAACGTGGATCACGGCAGCGGCAAGGCCGAGAGTGTGTGGTGCGGGCAACAGTTCTGCCGCGCCCTGCTCGATCTGGCCGAGCTGTCGGATCATTTGCACCAGGCCGATGAGGCCAAACGCTTCCGCGACCTGCATGCCGAGATGGCGGGGATTATCAACCAGGTGGCCTGGGACGGCGACTGGTACGCGCGTGCCTTTGACGACGAGGGCAAGCCCATCGGCGTGAAGAGCGAGGCCCACCACAAGATCGCGCTCAACACGCAAACCTGGGCTGTGATCGGCGATGCCGCCCCACCCGAGCGCGCCCGGCGCGCGCTTGAGCAGGCGCACGAGAAGCTCAACAGCAAGTTCGGGCTGGCCCTGCTGTGGCCGGCCTACACCGAAGGCGACCAGCGGGTGCGCGGAACCACGACCTATCCACCCGGGGCCAAAGAAAACGGGGGCATCTTCTGCCACGCCAACACCTGGGCCATTATCGCGGCAGCCAAGCTCGGACTCGCCGAGAGGGCCATGCTGTACTACCTGCAGATCACGCCCTTCATGCGCCGAGATGTCGACGTCATGAAGGTCGAGCCGTACGTCTATTGTGGCAATATCAACGGCCCTGAGCACAAGCAATACGGCTATGCCCGCAACGCGTGGCTATCCGGCACCGCCTCGTGGACCTACGTGGCCGGGACGCAGTGGATCCTCGGCATTCGCCCGACCTATGCCGGGTTGATGATCGCGCCGGTGATTCCCGAAAAGTGGAAGGGGTTCAAGGCGACCCGTTTGTTTCGGGGCGTGCGCTATCTCATTGATGTCAAGCGCGCCGGCAAGGGCTCGGCGGTGCAACTGACCGTCGACGGGCAAGCCGTCGCTGGCAGCGTGGTCCCGTTGCCCGCCGCAGGCAGCAAAGAGGTCAAGGTCGAGGTGAGATTGGGGTAGAGAAGAATGCTTTTCCACCACAGAGGGCACAGAGGGCACAGAGGCCGGAAAGGAAGGGGTTCGGATCTTGGGTCCAAACTTCTTCCGCCCCCATTCCCTTTGCTTTGTCCTCCGTGCTCATTCAATAGAATCCCAATCGGCCTGAAATTCGAACCTCATAATCTCCGCGTCTTGCGCATAGGCCGCAAGGTGCTGTTCCCCCATCTTCCATGCCACAACCGTCTTCCCTCTTGGGAAGAGATCCAGTAGGCGTTTCATCGGAAGCAGGAACCCGTGAATCGCTTTGCCAGCGTCGACGACTATGGCAAAGAATGGGGCACACCCAAACGCGGCACAGGCCGCATCTACCTTTTCCAAGTCGCCATTGGGAATACCGACGTAGTCTCGTTCGGTCCCCTCCATTCGGCTGCGGCTCTTGACCGAGATGCCCATTGGCGTTCGGGCTTTGGGATCGCGCGCGATAATATCAATGCCCGTGTGATCGATTCTCGCGCACTCAAACCCAAGTCTCGTCTTCGAATGTCTCGTGCTCTTGACCTGCCGTAGACTCGCCTGCCTGCGCAGCGCTGTCTACCCACTCCTCGGCACGCCGAGACTTGCAACCGGATAGTATCAGTGTGATACTATCCTCGCGTGCCACGGAAACTTCGGGAGCTGATTGCTGACCTCAAGCGAGCTGGCTTCGTTCAGGAGCCAGCCCGCGGGAGCCATCGCAAGTTCCGGCATCCGAAGGGGGTCACCGCGGTGCTGTCCAGGGCACAGCGAGGGAGCGGACGCACTTCCCTACCAGCAACGCCACATCCACCAGGTCATCGAGGAGAGCCGAAGATGAGCACAAAACGCGAGCACAAAGAGGAGATCCGCCGCCTGTCGGCGCGCTATCCTCGCGTGATCGAGTGGAGCGAGGAAGATCACTGCTATGTAGGCAGCGCTCCACCCCTGGCTGGCCAGTGCTGTCACGGCGCGACCGAGGCCAAGGTGGCCGCTCAGTTGGCGGTCATCGTGGCGGATCTGGTGCAGGACGTGATCGATGGAAAGATACCCGAGCCGGAGAGCCAGGCTGGCAAGAGCTATAGCGGCAAGTTTGTCATCAGGATCCCGTCGGCTGTGCACAAGAAACTGGCGCTGAAGGCGATGGCCCGTGGCGAAAGTCTGAACCAGTTCGTAGCCGAGGCCCTGGCGCACGCTTAGGCCATCTTGACGGAGAAGACGTATTCTACGGCGGGCAGTCGTCGCCCTTGGTCGGGCCAAGGTCCGCCCACTGGATTGGGCCGTCGGGCACGCCGAACCTGGCGGCAGTGAAGCTCTCGATGTCGATGAGTTCGTTCGCGCTTCCCTTGTTCTGCGTGCAACAGCCGCTGCAATCCGAATCGGCGCAGGTATCGATGACAAGAACCACCATAGTCTTTGACCCAGATTTCAAGCACAGATCGTGGTGCTTCAGAGTGGCGAAGTCGGGAAAAACCGAGACGATGTCGTGCGACTGGACCCAACTGAGCGGCATCACGGGGCCGCAGCCCGCGAACATGCCCTCGTACTGACAGCCGCTGTACTTGATGCACTCCTCGCTGCCCGGGACCGGGTAGGACGTGAACTCCGTCTTGTTGGCAGTCTTCCAGACCAGGCCCGCGGCCGCACACCGGTTCGTGTCCGTGCCGGTGGCTGCTCCGGTGCCAGTGTCCGTTGCCGTCTTCGATGCTGTGCCGGCATCGGTGGCCGAAGCGGTGGCCGAGCCAGTGCCCGTGCCGGTTGCGGTCTTCGATGCGGTGCCGGCATCGGTAGCCGAGTCGCTGGCCGAGCCGGTGCCGGTCGCTGTCTTCGATGCCCTGCCTGTCCCGGTGGCCGAGCCGGTGTCAGCACCTGTGTCCGAAGCGCTGCCGGTCGCTGTCACCGAGGCGGTGCTGGTCCCCGAACCGGGTGCGTTGGCGTCCCTGGCGGCGTCGACCGTGGGCGAGCCGTCGATGGCTCCCGTTTCCGCAGCCTGCGACGCAGCATCGGCCGCGAGTGGCTGGTTGCTGCTCCCGTTGCAACACGGAGTCAGCAGGAGAACGAAGGCGAACATCACGCACCGACTTGCCAAGCGCCTCTTCCACATGAGCACGTATGCCAGCCCGTCCTCGTCGAATCGATCGGCCAGTCGCGCTGCAACCTCCGTGGGCGCCGACTCAATGGACGTCATTCGCGCCTCCCGGCCTGCTTCAGTCTCTCCAGCAAGGCCAAGCTGTCAGCGGGCAGCGGCTCGGGCTGGTCAGCGCGCTGGCGCACGTCCTCGGGCCACAGTGAGCGAAACCAAGGCACCAGCGCGCACAGACGCCAGGTCGCGGCGACCCGCTCCTCGGGCGTGGCATCGCACCAGGGGGCAGCCTCGCGACGGATATAGTCGTCGCCCGACAACGCCTGGACCTGGGCAGCGAGGCGTTGGTTCTCCGTCGCCAAATCGGCGCCCGGATTCGCGTTGCGTGGCATCGCACCCAGTCTACCGCAGTTTGCTTGGATCCGCCCTTTCGACACCTTTCGGCGCGGCCATGCGAGCTGGCAAGGGCCCAGAGGGGGCCTCCCGGCGAGCGCAGAAATATGGCCTTCCGTCCACGTATCGGTTGAGTGTATGGCGTGCAATAAGCAATGGGTTGTGTGCATCTTCCTCAGACGCACACAACCCAATTGGCAATGCCTCTGTTCTACTGATCCGTGGCGTAGTAGCTGCCGATGATCTCGGCCATCGCCGTGTTGCCATCCGCGGTGAAGTGGGGGGTTGAGTTGGGATCGAAGGTGCTGCAATCCGGGACGTAGAACTTCGGCGCAGCCGTGACCTGCACGGTGTGTGGCTCGGCGACGACATTGGCAATCGCCTCGTCGACGAACGGTGCTACAACGTCCTCTCCGGTTGCTTGGCCGCAGGTTTGATTATCGGGACTGCGGATCATGGTCATCAGGTCGATCCGCTTGATGTTCGAGTACTTCGCCTGGATGTTGGTGATGATATTCTGCAGATCGAATTGGAACGGAACCGCATCTGTGTAGGTCCAATTGAAGCCGATAAAGATGACCCTGTCGGGATTGCTGCTTCCATTCGTGCAGGGTGAGGTGGGCGCGGTTGACCAGAAGGCGTTCGTCGGATCCGCCCACACGTTGGTGTAGGCCTCTGACTTGGGAATGATTTGCCAACGGTCGCCGTCCACGAAATTCTCAAACCCGGCCGCGAACCACTGCCCCGAAAGACTCCCACCGATGATTTGGTTGCAGGTATAGGGGCCGCCGCTGGATGTCGTGGCGCTGTTCGCGAGCTTGTAAACCTCGCTGCCCGCCAGCAGGAAGCCCCCAACCCCATAGTCGTCGAAGTCGGCGAGCTGTCTCGCAGCCAGATGTCCGGGGTGCATGGAGTCTTCGGTGCAAGGCAGGGCGCCCGTGGCCTGCACGTAGCCGAGCAGGCCGTCGTATTGAAGCGCGATGTTGGAAAGGCCATTCCAGGCGTTCTGCAGGGCCGGGCCGTAGATCGCCGGGTCGAGCAGGCCATTGCGAATGCCCCAGGCTAGGCCGTAGGTGAAGAAGGACGTTCCACTGGTCTCCGGACCATCGTCACCGGTCTTGCCAATGCTAGCGCAGTGGTTGGGATCGAAAAGGCTCTCGTTCCAGAAGCCGTCGCTGCGCTGCAGGGGCACGATGGCCTTGGCCATGGCCTTGAAGTCCGCCACATACGTGTCGCGATGCGAATCGGTGGTGGGCAGGATGTCGAGAACGCGCGCGAGAGCTACGAAGACCCAGCCGTTGCCCCGCGACCAGTAGATGCTCTTGCCGTTCGGGGCCACGATGTAGGAGTCAGTAGTTTGTGCCGGTAAGCTCGAGCTTAGGCTTGAGGTAATCGTCAGCTCGGTGCAGTAATTGCTGCCGACACTGGTGCTGCCGTCGGTGCTGCCGTCGGTGCTCCCGTCGGTGCTCCCGGATGCGCTCCCATCGGCGCTGCCCTTGGTGCTGCCATCGGTGTTGCCCTTGGTGCTGCCGTCGGTGCTGCCGGAAGCGCTGCCATCGGTGCTGCCGGAAGCGCTGCCATCGGTGCCGAGTGCGACGCCGCCATCGGTGTTACATATGCCACTCTCACTTGAGAGACTTGGCGTGTAGTGCAAATCGCGCCACCACAGTCCGTCGGCTGCGTGCCACAAGCCCCCGCCTTCCTGGGTGCGAGAGTCGTTGTAGAGGTTCCACATGGCATCGAAGTACTTGGTGTCGTTCTCCAGGGCCCCCAACTTCGCGAACACCGGCATGGACATCTGGATGGCGTCGATCCACCACCACACATTCGATGTCCCTTTCGACACCATGTCGTCGATGTTGGCCTTGATTTCCAGGATGCGAATGGGCTGCTGATCGATCTTGTAGAGATCGATATAGGTCTGGCCGCAAGCCTGATTGTTCGCATCGCTCGACATCACACCTGCCGCTGTGTTTGCCAGGAGCCAAGGATGCGAAGGGGTCGACGCCCATGTGACGGCATAGTTGTAGTAGTTCTGCTGGCTGTTCGGGTCGGGCTCGACGTTGTAGAGCGCCATGAGCCCTTCGTAGTACGCGGCCCGAGTCCAGAGATTGCTGGGCCTAGTCTTGTTCGTGACGATGTCCGCCGTGGGATCCGGATGTGCGTTCATGAACCAGTTATTCGCCCGGTGCATCGCTTCCAGCACCGCTGCGCCGCTCGGCAAGCCTGTGACCGTCACCCCACCCGCGCTGGTCGCGCCACCCGTGCTCCCACCGGTGGCGGTGGAACCACCCGGCGCGGTGGTTCCGCCGGAGCTGCTCACACCGCCGGAGCTGCTCACACCTCCGGAGCTGCTCACACCTCCGTGGCTAGTGGTCGAGGCGCCGCTATTCGAGCCGCCGCTGGCGCCTCCGTGCGAGCTGGCTGAAGCCGAGCCGCCGCTTGCTCCCCCGGTGTGGCCAGTACTATTCGTGGGCGTCGAGTTCGCGCATGCCGCCAAGGTGACGACAGCCGACAGAAAGAACGTCTGACGACAGTGGATTCCAAGACGAGTAGTGCTCATGAGTCCTCCTCCCTGTGCTTTTCGCTCCAGGTTTCGTAGCGTGAGACAACCTCTGCGCACGCCGCTCCAACTGCCTCAGCGTGACAACCCGACAATGACTATGCCCGAACCAGGAACGTGGCAAGCAAAATAATCAGGATGCGCGCTATCCGGCGCACACGCGGTTGCGGCCCTGGCGCTTGGCCTGGTACAGCGCCTGGTCGGCGCGCTTGAGCAGAGTCAGGGCGGTGTCGTCGGCCTGGACGGCCGCGGCGCCGACCGAGACGGTAACGCCGAAAGCGTGGCCAGGCAGGCGCAGGTCGCTGGCCGCCACCATGGCGCGGAATTTCTCGGCCACCAGCACCAGTTGCTGGGCGTCGACGTTCGAGATTATGGCGCCGAACTCCTCGCCGCCCCAGCGCGCGACAATGTCGAAGCTGCGGCAGTTGGCGTGCAGGGTGCGCGCCACCAGCTTCAGGATCGCGTCGGCGAGCAAGTGGCCGCATTCGTCGTTCACCTGCTTGAACCGGTCCACGTCCATCATCAGAACACCAAAAGGCCGGCCGTGCCGCTGCCACTCGGCCAGCCGATGGCCGAGAGCGTCGTTGAAGTGCCTGCGGTTGGGCAGACGGGTCAACTCGTCGACCAGCGCTAGGCGCTCCAGTTCCTTGATTCGCTCGGCTTGCTCGATGCGTGCGGTTCGATCGTTGAACACCTCCATTGCGCCCACTGCGCGCCCCTGGGCATCCAGGATGGGGGTGGCCTTGACCCGCACCGGCACCCGGTGCCCGTCCTTGTGGTGCATGAACACGTCGACCTGGTCGGACTTCCCGGTGGTCATGACCTGCTCCAGCGGGCAGCTATCGGTGCACAGGACGCGGCCGTTCACGTCCGCGTGGCACATAATGTTGTCTGGGCAAAGGCGGCCCACCACCTCGCTGCGGGCAAACCCGGTCAGCTCCTCCGCGGCCTTGTTCCAGAACAAGAGGCGGCGATCTCGGTCCACGAAGTAGACGCTGTCGTCCAGGCAATCGAGCAACTCGCGGTAGAAGCTGCGCCCAAGATAGCTGATGGCAGCCAGCACCGGCTCGCTGTTCGGTTGTTGCTCATCCTGCTTCATGTCTGGCTCGTGATTCGCCATGGTTGCTGCTTCGCCGGTTCTGGGTCGGCGATGAAGGATAGCAGGTCATCCCATGCTTGGGCGAGCGACCGGCGTTCATTGCGTGCCAAGGTCACGCAGGAGCGCACGGCAAGGCGCACCGTCGGCATTCCTTATCCTGAGCGGAGCACAGAGAAGCTCATAGTCGCCATCAGCGACCTGCGCGGTTTCAAAGTCCAAGCTTTCGAGGATCACAATGTCGGCTTCCAGCAGAGTCCGATGCACGGGGAGCGTGCGGTCCGACCCGTTCTCGATGGACAGGGTGTCAATCCCGATGAGCTTCACGGCTGTCCTGTAGCGCAGAAACTCCGCACCATCCAAGCTGAGGCTAGGATGGTGGCAGTCGAAAGCGGCGGAAACCGGGCGGCGGTTGCACGCGTGGAGCAGAAGACGTTCGACCGTGCGCCGGTCCTGTTCCGACAGATGCTGCGATAGAAAATCTGCGCCGATCAAAGCGCCTGCCGGATCCGTGGTCAGCACGCGGGCTGGCCCGTTCAGCCTCTCGGGCGCGATCCCGTCGATGGTCGCGCCAGCGGGAAGGACATGCGCGGGCGCATCGAGGTGCGTTCCAGCATGCGAGCCCAGGGTGAACACCTCCATCGCGAAGCCATCTTGGGCAATGCACTTCCGGATCTCGCGTCCCACCGCGGGATCGCCGGGATAGACCAAGGTGTCTCTGTCCAATATCCGCGAGATATCACGGAACTTCATGGTGAACTCCGCCGAGAATCGGCTACACGCATTTCCCTCTGGTGGAGAGCGAGGAGCCAGTGTTGCACACGCAACGCCCGTTTTCTACGCAGTGGCCGTGCAGCGAATTCATGGCGGTGTCATTACAGGTCTGATCGACATGCGAAAAGACAAACAGTGCTGCGGGAACAAGACTTCGCAGGATGGTCTTGGTCAAAGATAGGTGGTGCATGCCGTTACTCTCGCAAAGTGTCAGGGGAATCTTAGTACTCCGGCCAGGGCCACGTCTACCGCCACGGCCTTCTGCGGCTATCGCAGGGGTCTCCAAACTCTCCTGGCTTCTGGTCGCGCTCTGATCTAACCCTCGGCGCGCGATGATCGAGTCAAGCGCGCCTCCGCAATCCTCTCGCGGACTTCTGCCAGTCCTCTTCGGGGCAAGTTTGCTCGGGTTTGCAGCCGTCTTCGTGAAGTGGGGGCTCCTCGGCGGCGCCTCACCGTTGACCATAGGCCTCTATCGCATGCTCTTCGCACTGCCGGGCGTGTATTGGCTGGTTCGGCGCGACGGGAGACTGGGGCTTGGCAAGGGAGCCGCGTGGGGACTGCTCGCGGGCGTTGCCTTCGCCACCGACTTGAGCCTTTGGCACCGCTCGATGCAGCACACCAGTGCTGCCAACTCGACCTTCATCGTCTGTGGTCTCGCGCCGGTGTGGGTCGCCCTGTTTTCCGTCGCCGTCTATCAAACCCGGTATCGCTGGACGGGATGGCTGGGACAGGCGCTGGGCGTATCTGGGGCATTGGTCCTGGCCTTGGCGCGCGGAGCGCGGGTGGGCACAGGTCGCGGTGAAGTCCTGGCCGTGCTGGCGAGCTTCTGTTACGCAGTCTTCAGTCTGGCCATCTCGCGCAGCAGGCAGCGAATCTCAGCGCGCCAGGCACTATTCTGGATGAGCGTCGCCAGCCTGCTCTGCTTCGTCGTGCTGGAGGCACTGGAGGGTCAACCCCTAACCGGCTATTCCCCGCTCGCTTGGATAAGCCTGGTTGCTCTGGCGTTGGTGGTGCAACTCTTGGCTTGGCTCATGATCAACAGCGGCCTTGGTCACATCAATATCGCTCTTGGCACCCTGGCCCTTGGCTTTCAGCAAGTGGTAACGCCATTTCTCGCGGCATGGTTTCTGGGCGAGCCGCTGCGCCCGCTGGGCTTGTTTGGCGGATTGGTTATCGTCGTTGGGATCTACCTGGTGGCGACTGGCGAGCGCTCAGTGCAGGCGTTGTCTCCACAGATCTGAACTCAGCAGTTCGAACAAAGCCACCAGGAAGACCACGATCGCGAGCAGACTGACGGCTGCCGCCACGCGGGCCTGACGGCGCGCATACCCGGTCAGATCCTTGCGAGCCAGCGCAGCGAGCGCCAGCGCCAGCGCGTAGGGATGTGGGAGCGGCCACAGGATGAAGCCGAGGATGGCCACCCGCAACGCGCGCTGGGCTAGGCGTTCCGACTCGGCGACGGCCTTGGGGTGCTCTGGCGTCTCGTCGCCATCCGCTGGCCCGTCCGGGGTTCGGTAGTCATCCAGCATGGCTTGCGCCCGCTCGCGATCGGCTGTCCGCACCTGCACGCGCAGGCCACCCGCGATGCCGCTCAGGTAGGAGGCCTGCGATAGCAAGTTTTCGTCGGGAATGAAGCAATCGATGCCGGCCGACTGCAGCAGTCCTTGCATCAGGCGGGCTGCCGCCAGGTCAGGCGCCATGCTCAGCGTGAGCAGGCCATGGCCTTCCTGGGAAACGTCGTCGGGCATCAACCGAGTCTAGCATGAACGGTCAGATAGCCTCCTTGTAGTGACCCTCGCTCAATTCCCGCAGGCGGTCCGCCGCCTGTTCGGGTGTCAGGTCCCGCTGGGGCATGCCGAGCATTTCAAAACCAACCAGGAACTTCCGCACGGTGCGGCCGCGCAAAAGCGGCGGAAAGAAGTGCATGTGAAGCTGGAAATCGCCGGCACCTTCCGTCTTGGGAGCTTGGTGGAAACCCATTGAATAGGGAAAGCTGCACTGGAAGAGGTTGTCGTAGCGGGTGGTCAGTCGCTTCAGCAGATCGGCCAGGGCGTCGATCTCTCCCTGGTTGAGGTCCATCAGGCGTCCGGCGGCGCGATGGGGCAGCACCAGCGTCTCAAAGGGCCACACGGCCCAGTAGGGCACTAGCGCAGTGAAATGCTGGTTGGCGCATACGATGCGCTCTTTGCGCTGCTCCTCTTGCGCCAGATAGTCGAGCAGCAAAGAGGAACCGTGGCGCTCGCGGTATGAGCGTTGATGCGCGAGTTCCTTCTGGACCTCGTTGGGCATGTGGGACGTGGCCCAGATCTGGCTGTGCGGGTGCGGGTTGGAGCAGCCCATCAACTCGCCCTTGTTCTCAAACACCTGCACATGCGCGATACCAGGCTCCCCCAGCAGCAGTCGAGTCTGATCGGTCCAGGTGCGGACCACTTTGGCGATCTCCGAAACGCTCAGTTCTGGAAGGCTCAGATCGTGGCGGGGACTGAAGCAGACCACCTGGCAGTGACCGGGCTCTCCCTGGCTGCGGAACAGCGGGCTCGACTCGTCGGGAAAGCCGGCGGCCTCGGGCAGCAGGGCGGGAAAATCGTTGGCAAAGACGAAAGTGCCCTGGTAGGCCGGATTTCGTGCAGAGCCCGCGCGCGAGTTGCCCGGACAGAGGTAACAGTTGGGATCGTACTGGGGACGCTGATCCTCGGGCGCACGCTCGACCTTGCCTTGCCAAGGCCGCAAGAGGCGGTGGGGCGATACCAGCACCCATTCGCCGGTGAGAGGATTGAAACGGCGGTGGGGATATTGCCCGGGTTCCATCAAAGCAATCGCTCCGTTCCGCAATGGGGGGCGCAGGCGTGGATCTTCGGGGTCTTGCCGATCTTGGCAAAGGCAGGCGCCATGCCTTGCACGAAAGCCTCTTCCTGGCCGGCTCGCACGAGGTTGATGGTACATCCTCCGAAGCCTGCCCCCATCATGCGCGCACCCAGCACGCCCGGGAGAGCCGCGGCTGCCTCTGCCAGCACGTCGAGTTCGGGGCAACTCACTTCGTATGCCTTGGAAAGGCCCTGGTGGCTCTGATTCACCAAACCACCCAAAACCGCCAGCTCCTCCCTTTCCAAAGCGTCGCAGGCGGCGATGACCCGCAGATTCTCCTCGACGACGTAGAGACAGCGACGGTAAACGACAGGGTCGAGCTCCGCGCGGTGAGCGTCCAGAAGTTCTAGACTCACGTCCCGAAGACTGTGGACCTCCGGGGCGTGTTTCTGCAACAACGCCACGCCCGCTTCGCACTGGCTCCGGCGCTGGTTGTAGCCACTGCCGGCCAACGCACGCTCCACCTGGGTATCGCAGACGAAGATCTTCACCGGGCTGTGAAAGGGCACGAACCGGCAGGAGAGATCCTGGCAGTCCAGCATCATCACGTGATCCTTCCGGCTCATCAGGCTCGCCATCTGGTCCATTATGCCGCACTTGACGCCCACGAAACTGTGCTCCGCCGCCTGGGACAGTTTCGCCAGGCTGAGGCGATCCAGGCCCAGGCCATAGAGTTCGTTTAGGGCGAAGGCGAGACCGCACTCCAGGGCGGCACTGCTGCTCATGCCCGCGCCCATGGGCAGATCCCCGCCGTACACCAAATCGAAGCCGCCAATGGATTTTCCCGCTTTCTGCAGTTGATCTACGACACCCAGCAGATAGTTGGGCCAGCGCTCGGTATGGGGAGCCAATTTCCTAAGATCCCCTTCCAGTCGTCGATCCAGATCCAGGGAGTGCAGAACATACCGGTGATCGGATCGGGGACTTGTAGCCATAGCGATCCCGCGATCCACGGCGGCAGGCAGCACGAAGCCCTGGTTGTAGTCGGTGTGCTCTCCGATGAGGTTCACCCTGCCAGGGGAACGGACTAGGACGGCCGGCTCGCCGAATTCTTGGCGGAAGCTTGCCAGAACCGGAACCAGGAATTGCGGCAGGATTTCGGTGGGGCCGAGGCCGAGATGTTGCATGGTCAAACCAGGGAAAGGGACTGAATAGCACGTGGCGCGGAGGGCGACAAACCGACCGGGACCCGGCGGCTGCTAGACGGCCTTGGGCGAGTTCAACAGGGATGCGGCCATCAGCGCGCCGTGCTCGGTGCTACAGGGACAGCCAGGTGCGACCTGGAGTGGGGTGGCGCCGTAGGCGCCTGGTAGCGAGTCTCACGAGAAGGAGGCATTGGTGCGACCTGATCGCGTTGGCGAGTGCTTGCCTTTAGCGGCGCTCGCGGGAAAATGATGAAGTCTGCAAAATTCAAGTCACAAAGGAGACCGCCATGGCTCGCTACAAAGTCGCGCAAATCGGGGCTCTTGCCGATCTTCGGAAGAAGACCTTCCTACGTGATTTGCTTGAGCTCACGGGCGCGGAGATTTCGATCAACCGGGTCCCGCCCGGCGAATTCATCCCCTTCACCCACACCCATAAGGAAAACGAGGAGGTCTATATCGTCCTTCGCGGCTCGGGCTTCTTCTTCATTGATGGCGAGGAGTTTCCGATCCAGGAGGGATCGGTTCTCCGCGTTGATCCCGCGGGCGAACGCGCCTGGAAGTCTGGTGGTGAGGATATGTATTTCATCTGCATCCAGGCCAAACAAGGCTCGATCAGGCAAACGACTCGCCAAGATGGCGCCCGCGGAACATCACGGCCCTCCTGGATGGCTAAGGAGGCATAGGGCCCACATACAAGAGTGCCTGACTGAGAACCCACTGCATGCTAGCGCATGGTTCGGTGGTTCCATCCGCTCAAAGATGCGCCTGCGCTGCTCCAAGCTGGTCACCCTGACCGCTGTGCAGCGCCGTGAGACTCCCGAGATCCTGCTAGAGCCCGAGTGATTTCGCCGTAGCGAGGGCGTTGCCAAGAGCTTTTGGCAGGATTGCCATGGCCTCCTCGCCGGTCATGATCGGCGTCACCTCGAGATTGGCGCCGGCCACCAACTGCACGGCGTGGGCCGCTTCAGTCAACAGCGCTGGATCATTGCTGTTCACAATCATGAACAATTCGCGCTTGAACACGGAAACATAGAAAGCTTCTGGTTTGAGAAGCTCAAGGATTCGACCGATCGCCGCCCCTGCGCCTCCGGGCGAACGGTCAACTCTGCCACCGGCCTCCATGGAAGCCTCAAATCGGATGAGATATCGCATGTTCATCTCCTCTCGCGCCTTTGCTCCGTCACAACCGCTATTACGATGTTGGCCGATCAGCCAAGGTGACACGGTAGTCAACCCACGACAACAAACGCGCAGCAACTGCGCATGATTCCATCGCAGACGCAGGAATCAGCGCTGCCTTGCTGCCATGGCCGGCTGTCCGCGCACCACTTCAGCTACTGCGTGTGCGCCAAGAGGTAGCTCTGGACGGTCGAGCCCCAGGTCGAGGGCGTGAGGCTGGTGGCGCTTTGGGTGACGTTCAGCAGATCCGGCGCGCAGTCGCTGTAGGGGTCGAAGTCCCAGGCCAGATTGGGAATCTGTTTGGCCTCGATGTCGGCGTAGAAACTGGTGCTGTTGGTGAGGCTGCCGTATTCACCGATGATTACCGGAATGTTGGAGTAGGTGTACGAACTTGTGGCGGGCGGATACCCGTGAACTTCGTAGACTACGTTGTCATAGGTGATGGGTGCAGGGCTGCCCGCGTAGAAGCTGATGTCACTGGTCCACGAATTGCCTTGAACCGACACGACATGATGGGGCACGGCGAGGCGGTCTTCCTCGGCCCGGATGACTCCGACCGCATGGCGCATGGCCGCCGTGATGGTCGCGTTGGAGAGCTTGTTGCCACCTGGCTCGTTGGTCAGCCCGAACATCACGAAGCTCGAATTCGCGAAGCTGTCCACCAATGCGACATAAGTGGCATCGGTTCCCGTGGGGTACGCGGTCGCATTCGGAGTTGTCGTGCTATCCGAAGGAAGGCCGGTCGCCTCGGGATCTCCGTCGACTTGATCCTGGCCAATCATCGACACATCACTGCGCAGGGTGAGCAGCACATAGACGTTGGGGTGGGCACCGATGGCGTTGATCACGCTCGTCATCGGCGTTTTGTACTGGGCCGGATTGCTGAGCCAACTGGTCACGGTTTGATTGCTATCCATGGACAGCGAGATCCGCACGAAGTTCGGCTTCCACCCGCTCATCAAGCCAGACACGATGCTTTCCAGCGTCTGTTCAGACGAAGTCATCCACAGCGTGTAGTTGTAGCCGCACAGATAGATGTCATCCAGATTGACTCCGCGGCCCATCCAAGGTGTGCCTGCGCCGCTTCCGTTCGACACGTAGACCTTGTTGCCGCTGGTGTAGAGCCAGCCCGCCGGCGTGCCGGTCCCGCCCCCCGCGTCCGCGCCGCCGCCCTGCCCGCCACTCGAAGCACCTCCGGTGGCCATGCCCCCCGTGTTGGTGGTGCCACCCGTGGTTCCGCCGGCGCTGGTGGTGCCTCCCGTGGCCTTCACTCCACCGGTCGTGGTGTTCCCGCCCCTGACCGTGGTGCCGCCTGCGGTTCCCCCAGTGGTGCCGGCACCGCCCGTCCTGCTGGCCGTGGTGCCACCCGCTGCTGTGGCTCCTCCGAATGCCACGGTACCGCCCGCTGCTTTCGAGCCGCCTGTAGTCGTCGATCCACCGGTGGCCATGGAACCGCCGCTGCTTGTCTCGCCGCCGGTTCCGCTCGTGCCGCCCGCGTTGGTCGCACCACCTGCGCTGGTTTCGCCGCCCGTCGCGCTGTCCGCCGTGCTGGTCTCACCGCCCGCGCTAGTGGTCCCACCTGCGCCCGTGGCTCCGCCGGCCTTGCCTTCCTCGCAGCCCGCAAGTCCGAAAACGATCACTCCGGTTGCCCAAACGATCCTAGCTTTGTTCATATGGTTTCCATTGTCGCCAGGGGATCAAAGATACTACGCCAGTCCAGTTGGGTCTACCGAACTTGGGGGTGCTGTGAGGCACTGCCTCTAGGCCGCGCGCCTCATGTCCAAGGAAGGCAATAGGAACAGCTCCACGTCGTGTTCAGCCAATCGTAGTTGCACGTGCCCCAGTTGGTGCAATCGCTGTCATCCAAACAGGTGTCTTGGGGTGTGTGGCAGAAGTAGCCGTGACCACAACTGTCCCCGCAGACGCAAGGAACTGGCGTGTCGCCAGCCCAGCAATGCACATCCGGTCCGCACAAAGCGGTGCTCAGACAGTCGCATCCGCCGCTGACTTGGCTGGGCGAGCAGTAGCCGCCTGGTCCGCAGTCCGTGTCGACGCGACAGTTGCTTCCCACCAAACAGTAGTTCTCGATCGTACTAGACGCAGAGGCGCGGCAAGCACACGGCTCTTGGGGGGAGCAGTCCGAGTCACTGAAGCACGTGTCGTAGGTGCAGCCCACGTACAAAAAGGGGGCATTCGCCAGCAGACAGCGACCGTTGACGCCCGCCGTGCAGTCCGAATCCTGGCTGCAATTGCCTTGGACGCAGGAACAACCTCCATCGGAGCCGGGGCAGCGGCAGTCGAGAGCGCCGGGAGCGCGTTCTGATGGACAGGTGCTGCCGGCAGGACGATGCAAAAGCGGTATGCGCACGGAAGTATCCCGGCTGGCATCCGCTGGCGGAACCGCATCCACTCCACCGTCCTGCGGGTGCAGGGCGGTGCTTGGCCCGCCAGTGGTCCCTCCAGTCGTGACTGTCGTGGCTCCTCCCCCCGAGCCTCCGGTGGTGTCTGTGTTTCCTCCAGTCGTGCCGGTCGTACCTGCGGCGGAGCCAGGCGTGCCTCCGGCGGCACTGGTCCGAAGGCCTCTGCCACCGCTACACCCGGCTGCAGCGACGGTGAAGACCAAGATGGACACCAGGGTCAATTGCACGAGAAGAAATCGGGTGGGGAAAGGCAGCAAAGGGTCTCGCCTGGAATCGAACGAGTCATGACCGCCTCCGGGTCGAGGCAGGTTATCAGCAAGTTCGAGGCCAAGGCCCAGTCTGCGCCTGGACCTGTGAACACGCCAGATCTTGGATGGGTGCCCTCAGAATTCTGAGGGTGATCTCAGACCGCCTGATGGATCGTGGCAAGTATCACCGGCCGGGGAAGACTCCGGCTTGGCCTCTAACTTGCTTATAAGCTGTCCAATTGACCTGGAGACATCCATGACACACTCGATATCGGTGAGGGCTGGTGGTTCCGTTCTCTCCGCTCTTTTCTCCATGGCGCTTGCTGCCTGTGGTTCAAGTGGAGGCATTGGCACATTCGGCAGCAGGGCTGACAGTGGCAACGCGGGTGCGGGCGGGTCCATCGTTGCCAATGGGGGAGACGCTTCCAGCGGCGCTGCGGGTGGCAGCAGCGGGGACGCGTCTGCAACCGGCGGTTGTTCCAGCGCGCCAGTCACATTCCAGGTGATGCCAGCACCCAGCGCTGTGACGCATTGGTGCCTTGGGCAGCCAGACAGTTGCTCCGGAATCACGTTTGATATTCGCGATAATTCTGGGGTGCTCAACGTTGGGAGCGTTTGGTGCGGATTGTCATGTGATACTTGTACGTTTGAGCCCTGCCCTCCCTTGGCGTGTTTGATGGCAACCGCGCTTTCCGACCAGGGGACAATTGAAGTCTGGCGGGGCACCTACGTCACTTCGAGCACTTGCGGCGCCTCAGCAAAGAGCTGTGACCTTACGAACTGCGCTGCTCCTGGGCAATACATTGTCGACGTGTGTGGCTTCCCCAATCCAGATCCCAGTTCGCCCAGTGGTTGCACTCAAGCATCGAGCACGACAAGTCAGACGTGTGTGGCTGCAACTTTCGAGTACCCAGCTACTGCGCCAATCGTCGTGACGATGCCGGTCGAGTAGTCCCCTTTGCCTACTCCCGATCGGGTCGCGATTTCCGACGGTTGCGGCGAGCGCCCAGCACTAGCAGCATGCCGAGGGCGAAAGCCGCGCTGTCCGACAAGCCGGTGGCGCGGCCTGCAAGTCGGCAGGAGCAGCCACCTTTGTCTGCGGCCCCGGTTGCGCTGCTTCCACCGTTGTTGCCGCCCGAGGGATTGTTGCCGCCCGAGGCGTTGTTGCCCCCCGAGGCGTTGTTGCCGCCCGAGGCGGTGATGCCCCCCGAGACATCGTTGCCGCCGGAGCCCGTGATGCCACCGGAACCTCCGTTCCCGCCCGAGCCGGTGATGCCGCCCGAGCCGGTATTCCCCCCCGAGCGCGTGATGCCGCCTGAGCCGGCATTCCCTCCGGAGCCCGCGTTGGCCCCGGATCCGGTGATGCCGCCCGAGCGGGTGTTCCCCCCGGAGCCAGTGTTTCCCCCCGAACCGGTGATGCCGCCCGAACTGGTGATGCCGCCCGAGGCGGTGATGCCGCCCGAGGCGTTGTTGCCGCCCGAGCCGGTGATGCCACCTGAGCCGGTGTTGCCACCCGAGCCGGCGTTCCCCCCCGCGCCCCCGGTGGCCACCACGCTAGCGTCCTTGGGCGGGCCCACCGCGCCATCCGTCCTGCCGATCACGCCACCATCCGTCAGACTGCCGGCGGGCAATGCAGGGGCATCGGTGCGGAACGGCGACGCAGGCAGGGCAGGCGTGCCTTGGTTGTACAGGCTAGCCGTCGGATTGCCAGCCCAGCAATAGCGCGCGTTCTTCGGCGCCGTGACCGAGGCGGCGGACACGAGAATGCTCGCATCGGGCTGGATGACGGCGGTCGCGGTCACGTAGTTGCCGTCGGCGCCAGCAATTTCGAACCCGGTGCCGGTACCTCCCTTGAAGGCCAAACCGGTTTCCGCATGGGTGAAGTAGAGGTGTATCGAGCTGCCTTCGATCGCCATGTGATCGTATATCGGGCTGTAGTAGGCGAAATCTGTCTGCCCATAGGTGATCCCTCGCGCTGCCATGCCCAAACGTTGGCCTTGATCCTCCTTGTCCGAGGGATGCACGTAGTTGGGGTCGCCGATGTCGATGTTGACCGATATGCCGGCATTGGGAAGAATCTGGGTCGCCTGTAGCTGCGCTTCGCGCAGGACAGGCCAACCTGAACTGGAGATGTTGTAATTGGGCAGTTGGGTGACAAGGAAGGTGAAGTCCTGTCCCCACGCCTGTCGCCAGGAGGAGATGAGTCCGACCTGAAGATCCCGGTAGGTTTCCCCGCCCCAAGTCACTGACTCACCCTGGTACCAGACGACTCCGCGAATGGCGTAGGGAATCAGGGGGGCAATCCCGCCGTTGTAGCAAATGTATGGATTGTGGACATTGGTGTAACTGGGATTGGCCTCGAACGACGCGAGGTCGGAGGCAACCGAGGGAATCGAAGCGAGCGCGTCCTTCGAGAGCCAGCACTGCATGCAGCTACCACCGGCCGAGCTCTGAATGAAGCCAATGGCCACATTGTTCAGATTGTTGAACACTTCTCGCGAAAAGAAATAGCCGATGGCGGAGATGCCAGGCGCCGTTTGCGGCGAAACCACCAGCCATGTGGCCTTCAGGGTTGTGTTGCTCACCGGATTCGCATTCGGTGAGACCGGAATATTGGTGGTGCGGATAAGCGGGTAGTTGGCGGCAGCGATTTCTGTCGCTGCGTTGTCCATTGCGCAGCCAGCGTACCCACACTGCATCGTGTAGCCCATGTTGGACTGTCCCGAGCCGAGCCAGACTTCACCCACATAGACGTCTGCCACGGTGACGGTTGACGAGCCGGTCACGGTCATGGAAAAGGGTCCCCCGGCGTCTTGGGCGGGCAGGCGCACCGTCCATTTCCCGTCAGTTCCCGCGGTGCCGGTGGCTTGCTGGGTGCCGAGCTTCACAGTGATGCTTTGGTTGGCGGTATCCGTGCCCCAGACCGGCACCTCCATGTTGCGTTGCACGACCATGTGGTCGCTGAACAAGCCGGGCATGGTGACAGCGGCCATGGCTGGTGTGCTGATGGAGAAGCATGCCAACCCCATCGAGAGCAGGAACAAGATGCGCTTGCGCGCCGTCACAGCCTGACCATGGTTCGCACTTCGTGGAGTTCGCATCGATTACCTCCGTTGTGGAAAAGTGCCGTCTGCATGCCTTCGCGGCTCAACCGAGCGGCTAGCAGCACCAGGAGGACGCTACATTGCCCTGAGACTACGCTGGTTGGCTTCGTTACCCTGCGCTATCGCAGCGCGGTATCGGCGGTAGAAGCGGGTCGCCTTCGCCCGGGGCGAGCAAGAAGGAGGCGCGGGCCTGGTGCAGGATTTTCGGCGTCATGCTGGCGGACCAGAACGCCTGCGTGGCGGACAGGGCGTGCGTCCCGAGGACGATCAAGTCGGAGTGCATTTCTCGTGCGGTGGCGAGCACGCCTTCGGCCGGATCAGCGCGCATGACCCGGCCCGAGACGGAGACACCCATTTCTTGCAATTCGCGGACATGGACGGTGAGGTGGCGAGCGGATTCTTGCTCGGCGAGGCGCAGGACTTCTTCCGTGGCTCTTGGCAGCAAGGCGGCAGTGGCAGAATCCTGGCCCTTGAGCGCATCGGCGGGTGGGACCGCCGTGAACAGGAGCATTGGAATTTTGAGCTGCAGCGCCAGTTGCGCTGCGGGTCCCAACCCCTCCTCGTGTTCATCGACGCCGTCAATGGGCACGAGAATGTGGTGAAATGGGTAGTCCACCTTTCCGCGCTCGTCGGGCTGAACCAGCAGCACGGGCACGCGAGTCTTGCTCGGTGAGCGATTCTTCAGCGCGTACAGGATCCGCTGGGCCAGGTTGCCGCGCAATCGCCACTTCAGCCATTGGTTGCCGTGGGCGCACATCACCACCAGATCGGGCTGGAATTCCCGCGCCTGCAGCGCGAGACTCTCGGCCAGGTTACGTGCGGCTTCGTCGTGGACGTGCCAGTCGACCCTGGGCAAGGAAGGGAATTCGCGCGCAACCAAGGCGCGCAGATAGGCTTCGGCGGAAGCCTTGTTCTGCAGGTGCGCTTGCCCGTGCTTTTCTTTCGGGGCTGAACCCTCGAGCACATGCAGAAGCGTGATGCGGGCGTCGCTGGCTTGGGCCAAGCCGCGCGCCACCGGGATCACCCGTTCGGCCATCGCGGTTCCATCGAGCGGCAAGAGCAGGTGTTTGAACATGGCCGTCAGCTCCTGAACAAGGTTTCCCACAGCAGGTAGACGTTCAATGCGAGGATAAGCGTGGCGATCCCTACTGCGACGGCCGTGGTCGCCGGCCGATTGACGAGAGGGCCCATCAAGCGCTTGCGGCTGGTAAACACGACCAGCGGGACGACGGCGAAGGGCAAAGCAAAGCTCAGCACGACCTGGCTAAGCACCAGCGTCCAGGTCGGGTTGACCCCAAGCCAGATGACCAGCAGTGCGGGTGCCATGGTTACTGCCCGCCGAACCCAGAGCGGGATGCGGAATTCCAGAAAGCCTTGCATGATGACCTGGCCAGCCATAGTGCCCACGGCAGAACTCGACAGGCCCGAGGCCAGGAGCGCAATCGCGAAGAGCGTGCCCGCGGCCGATCCCAAGAGCGGCTGGAGGGTCAGGTACGCCTTCTCAATTGCGTCCACGTTGACCAGACCGCGCGCGTGGAAGGTGCAGGCGGCCATGATCAGCATCGCGCCGTTGATGGCGCCTGCCAGCCCCAGGGCCAGGACAACGTCGAGGGTCTCGTATCGGAGCAGGCGCCTTTTCTCCTCGAGTCCGGAAGCGACGACGCGGCCCTGGGTCAGGGCGGAGTGCAGGAAGATCACATGCGGCATGACCGTGGCGCCCAGGATGCCGGAAGCCAGCAAGAGACCGTGGGTGCCGCCGAACTTGGGGACCATAGAATGAAACGCCGCCTGCTTCCAGTCGGGCTGGGCCAGGAAAAGCTCCGCCAAATAGGAAACCGCTATGGCCGCGACCAGCAACGCGATGACCAGTTCCAAGCGGCGGAATCCATAGCGCTCCAGGCCCAAGAGCAGAAAGGTGACAACTCCGGTGAGCAGGCCGGCAACCCCCATTGGCAAACCGAAGAGGAGATGAAAGCCCAGGGCTGCGCCCAGAAATTCCGCCAGATCGGTGGCCATGGCCACGATCTCCATCACCCCCCACAGTAGGAAACACAGTCCCCGCGAAAGACTCAACCGACACTGTTCCGCGAGATTGTGCCCGGTGGCGATGCCCAGCTTGGCCGACAACGTCTGGATCAGCATCGCCATCAGGTTGCTGGTCACCACAACCCAGAGCAGGGTGTAGCCGAGTTGCGAGCCGCTTTGCAGATTGATGGCGAAGTTGCCCGGATCGACGTACGCCACCGACGCGATAATGGCCGGTCCCAGGAACGGCAGCAGGCGCGCCAGTCCGCGCCGCTTCCCGCTGCCCGATAGCACCTCGATGGCCGCGGCCACCGTGGCGCGATCGCCCGGCGGCCCAGTCCGAAGCGGTGCTTCCGATGGAACTAGCAAAGGAGCAATGGTCTAGCCCGTTTCTCGATCGTCCTTTCCCTGCTTGGCGACGCCGGCTGCGGAGTAGCGAACAGACCTGTCAGTCTCCCTCGATCTGCCGGCCGAGGAAGGTGCCCACGCCCATCTGCGCAATTTGGTCATGCTGGGACTCCAGCATGTCGAGGTGGCCGTCCTCGTCCTTGACGATCGACTCCAGCAACTCGCGCGTAGGCGCGTCCTGCACCTGCATGGCCAGCGGGATAGCCTCGTTGTAACCGCGGATGGCCGTGATCTCGGCCGCGATATCGTTCGCGATCATCTGGGGCACATCGGTCCCAATGTGCAGGGCATTCAGCTTGCTCACGACCGGCATCCCTTCCAAGAACACGATGCGGGCGATGAGCTTCTCGGCGTGCTTCATCTCGCCAACGGCGCGCTTCTCGATCACCTTGTGCAGCCGTTCATAGCCCCAGTTCGCGCAAAGCTCGGAGTGGACCATGTACTGGTTGATGGCGGTTAGCTCGTCGGCGAGCAACTGGTTGAGAACGTCGATCAGCTTTTGGTTGCCCTTCATGTTGATTCCCCTTCAGTTGGATGCGCGTGCGTGTGAAGTTCGAACAGACTTTCTGAACGGCCTTCCTTCCTGCGCCGTGATGCTTGCGAATCAACTACTCTAACATTTCCCCGCTTGTCACGCCTGGCAAACAGGAACGCGGGTGGCCGGGCGGCTGCGCCCTGCCGCACTCGGCGGTCGGATATGTTCGCGATGGGTTCAACCACGTATATCCTGGGCACGTGAAACTTGCCCTCATCTTTCCGCCGGCCTGCGATCCCACGGCGCCTTACCCTGCGGTTGCGGCACTGGCGGGATTCCTGCGTCCCCAGGGCATCGAGGTGCTGCCCATCGATGCCAATCTGGAAGGTTTTCTGGCCCTGCTAAGGCGCGAGCCAATGGTCCTGCTCTGCGACCGCATCGAGCGGCGTATCGCCAACCTGCAACGCCGGCGTACGCTCGACCACCAGAGCCAACTCGACTTGTTGACCCTTCTGCGGGTGCACGGCGAAGCAGGCGCAGTGCCGGGCGAGATTGGCGCGGCGCTGGACGTTTTGCGCACCAGCGAACGCTTCTATCATTCCACACTGTATGCCGACGCGGTTGCCACGGTCAGCGCGGGCCTGCGCGTGATTGCGGCCGCGCGCGCGCCGCTGCAGCTCGACTTCACCGCGTACCGGACGCCCTTCGCCCTGACCACGCCGGACGAGATCGCACGCGATGCCGATCCCGAGCGCGATCCATTCGACGGCTACCTCATGCGCGAGCTGGTACCCCGTCTGCGCCGTGCGCGGGTGGGCGCCATCGGCCTGTCGGTGTGCTTCCCGGGTCAGCTCGTGCCCGCGTATTCGTTCGCACTCAAGCTCAAGGCCGCCTTTCCCGAGGCACACCTGGTCGCAGGCGGGCCGGCCATTACCCAAGTGTTGCTGCGGCTGCAGGGTCGCGCACTCGCGCAGGCACTGGGGGCCTTTGACAGCGCGGTGGTCTTCGAGGGCGAGCACACCCTGCTGGCACTGTGCCGCGCTCTGGCCGATGGGCGCGGGACGCCGCGGGCGCTTCACCGAATCCCCAACCTGGTGCTGCGCGATCCCGTGCTGGGGGCGCGCATTCTGCCCGGGCCGCCTGCGGTCGATCTGCGCACGCTGCCCGCGCCAGATTTCGACGGCCTGCCGCTCGACCGCTATCTTTCGCCCCATCTGCTTCTGCCCTACGATCCCACCCGCGGCTGCTACTGGGGCCGCTGCGCGTTTTGCCACTACGGCTTGGCCGCAACCGGAACCGCCCGCTACCGTGAGCGCGCGGTGGACACCGTGGTCGGGCACCTAGCCGCTTTGTCCATCCGCCATGACACGCGCTTCTTCTATCTGTCGCAGGACTCGGTGGCGCCCGCGATGCTGTGCCGGTTGGCCGACGCATTGGCAAGGACGGGCCTGGACCTGCGCTGGGGCACTGACCTGCGGCCCGAGCCATACCTGACACGCGAGCGCTGCCAGGGGCTGCGCCGGGGCGGAGCCGTCGCGTGCAGCCTGGGGGTTGAGTCGGCAAGCCCGCGGGTGCTGCGCCTGATCGACAAGGGAATCACGCCTGGCCGCGCGGCCACAGTCGTGCGCAACCTGGCCCGGGCGGGCATCGCGGCCGAGGTGATGTGCTTTTCCGATTTTCCCAGCGAAACCTTCAGTGAAGCCATGGCGACCCTGCGATTCATTGAGCGCCAGGCGCCGCATATCGCGGCCTTCATTGTGGGGCAATTCGAACTCACACACGGTTCGCGCGTGGCGCGCGATCCGACGCGCTTCGGACTGCGCGAGATCTGGACCGTGCAGGGTGACGAGCTGGGCACCGCCCTGTTCTTTGCCGAACGCAAACCGGGCAAGCGTGAGCGCGAGCGCGTCCGTCTGGAGCGGGCGCTGGAGCAACTGGCGTCGGGTTGGCTCTTGCGCAGCTATCCCTGGGCCGGGTCGCTGTCGACCGCGCACACCATTTTCTACTACGATCGCTTCGGCCCTGGCGTATTCAGGGATCTGGCGGGCCAGGCGCCCGGCCGCATTCTGGGCAGGTTGCCGGCCAGCCGAGTCTCTCGCTTCGACCTGCGCCAGTTGGCCCGCGCCGAGCAGCGCGAAGCCGAGATCTGGCACGAGATGACCCACGTACGCCGGCAGGTCTCGCGCCAGGCCTACAATGAACTAGCGGCAAATGTAGCGCGCTTGCGGCCCAGACGCCGACGCGGGGCGGGCCGCGGAACAAGCCCGCAATAGCTGAATAGGGCCGTGGTCTTGTGAATTCCGTTCCCTTTGCTCGCGTCCTTCGATATGCCTTTCATATCGGCGGGACGTGCTTGCCGTCTACGGACTCGCATTCGGATCAACCCGCGTCGCAGTGAAGGTCCCTGTCTCGGTGAGGACATCGCCCAGTATGGTCGTGCCGTTACCCGCAATCGTGCCTGACATGGTCTCCCCGTCGACCGTGCCCGAATAGACGGTGGTCATCGTCTGGAGGCCGGTCACAAGCCCCACCGTGAGGGTAAATGCTCCATTGCTGAGCTGGCTCGACACCGACTGCATTTGCCCGCGCGGCCAGATGTCGACATCCCCGGCGTCCGAAACGCCGAAAGCGGTGGGCTGGGTGACGCAGGCTGGAGCACCGCAGAGCGAGCCGCCCGAACAAAAGTCGCATGGAGTGCAGTCGGTCGCACATTGAGTCATCGTGCCACTGTACACTGCCCAACACTTTCCGCCGGTAGGGTCCAAGGCCTCGCGCGCCGGGCATACGCCAGTGTCAGGCGTGGCAATGTCGCACGTGCCGTCGGCATGCTTTGAGCACTCGCATTTGCCGGGCGCCGGGTCGGGGTTCCAGGTTTGGCCGGAGGGGCACTCACAAGCCGGCGGCTGGGCATCGGGGTTCCAGGTTTGGCCGGAGGGGCAGGCGTAGAGCACATCTGTCAGGGTCGCGCCCGTGCTGCCTTTCTCGCCGGTGTCGCTGGTTGTGCCCGCGACGAGTGTCAGGACGTTCTTTCCCAACTGTGCAGTAATATCGGCCGAGAATGTCCCGCCGGGAGCAACGGTGACAGAAAGGGGCGGGCTCGATTGCTGGTCGCTCGAGAGGTAGACGACCACGTCGGTCGCAGCACTGCAGCCAGATGGGGCTGAGCCGACGATTCCTTGAACCGTGAGGAGGCCTGGGACAACGTGATCAGGAATTGTCACTGACAGCCGGCCGCCAGTCGTGAACGGGTGGTCGGTGAAGGCCTCATGCGTCAGCTGCTGGTATTCACCGTCGACCCACGGCTCAAAGACGGGCACAAAGCAGAACAATGTATATTGATACTTGCCGCTCTGATACGTTGGTACGCTCGCAATCAGATCGAGTGAGGTGGGTCCAGGCAAGTTGGGGTCGTAGAGGCGCACACGGAAGTCTGCGCCGATCTCGTACGCTACAACGTTGTGTGGTACGCACTTATGTGCGTCCGTACCGCACAGTTCCGTGCCGCCGTCCGGACAAATGGTGCTGGGTTCCCACATGTGGAGAACAACCGCCTCGCCCGTTCGGGCCAAGTGCTCTTGGAGCCACCTGTAGCGCTCGATTGGAGCAACGAAGCATTGGTCGCCTGGCTCTTGGCACGGGAGTTCCCAGCGATTCCAGATTGAAAAGGCAGGCGGCATCGGCTCATCCGAGCGAATGGCGGCCAGGTGTGCGGCGCTGGGACCATTGGGATCACTCGCCAGCGAGGCAGGCGGCATCCCGGTAAGCGAGAACGGAGTTCGGAGATGGTATTGGGACCGCAAGTTGAAGTCAATTTGCACGCTGCGTTCAGCAGGCGCGCGCCGTCCGGTTCGCTGCCCAGCTTTTGATATCCCCACTCGGGGCTCGCCCACAGGTGAAGTCGCTGCGACGGCAGATCAACGTCGAATGCGGATACGCAGGACGATGGATCGGCGCGACCGCGGCTCCGATCCTGTTCGGGGCCAGCGTTCTCGAACAGCTTCGCGTCGCTCGCGGGTGGACGTACGAACCGAAAACGCGAATTGAGCGGCGCAATTGGGGAACCACGCATTCGTGCGCTGAAGCGCGGAAGGCGTAGGCCAGGTCGTAAGTGCGGCTGGCATCCGCCACTCGTCTACCGATTGCGCTTGCCCGCTGCGGGAGTCAGGAGCTTCTGGTACCACTCGCGATCAGGATCCTGCCTGGGAGGAAGGAAGTTCCCACGGACCCTCAGATCCCGGGCCAGCTTGACCGCTCGATCGTGATCCATCCCGATCGCTGCGCTCCGCCTCTATCACGCCCTGAGCATGAGCGACGACAAGACAGCCCTGTCCCCGGACCGGGGCGCGCTGACCGACATCGCGCGCGGGCTGCACGGCTTGGAGGCCCCGGTGGACATCACCCAGGTTATGACCGCCGTGGAT